>Ga0068856_100001829_pt1 | contig 22248 bp, 18 predicted proteins | sample KBSCornC62_FD_66595 | JGI IMG/M metagenome (GOLD analysis project Ga0068856, IMG submission 66595) | Corn rhizosphere microbial communities from Kellogg Biological Station, Michigan, USA - KBS Corn C6-2 | ecosystem: Host-associated > Plants > Roots > Rhizosphere > Soil ... | reverse complement strand
CCGTTTCCGCGCCTTTTCATCGTCGCGACGCGATGAGCGCATGAGCGGCGCAGGGCCGCCCCAAGCCGCGAATCCCGCCCCCTCGGGGGGCAGCGCAGCGGCGAAGCCGCAAGCGTGGGGGGATCACACTCGCGGCGCAGGGCCGCAAGCGTTGAGCGTTCGCGAGGCGTTCCGGGAGGTCTTTCCCGGCGTGATGGTCGCGATGTTCCTGGCCGCCGCGGACCAGACGATCCTCGCGACCGCGCTGCCGACGATCGCGAGCCATCTCGGCGGCTTCGAATATCTGTCGTGGGTCGTCGTCGCGTATCTGGTCGCGGCGACGATCGCCGCGCCGCTTTACGGCCATCTCGGCGATCGCTTCGGGCGCCGTCGCATGCTGATGGTCGCACTCGCAATCTTCACGATCGCCTCGATCGGCTGTGCGGCGGCGCCGACGCTGCTCACGCTCGTCGTCGCGCGCGCCGTACAGGGCGCCGGCGGCGGCGGCTTGATGACGCTCGCACAGGCGTTGATCGGCGAGCACGTGCCGCCGCGCGAGCGCGGGCGTTTCCAGGGCTATTTCGCCGGCGTCTTCGCGCTCGCCTCGACGTCCGGGCCGATCCTCGGCGCCTATCTCACCGAGCACGTGAGCTGGCGGTCGGTGTTCGCGATCAACCTGCCGCTCGGCGTGCTCGCCGGCGTGCTCGCGCAGCGCATTCCCGACATCGTCGCGCCACACGATGAAGGTTATCGTCCCGATGTCGTGGGTGCGCTGCTGTTCTGTGCGGCCACGCTCGGATTCCTGTTCGCGTTGTCGTCGGCGGGACATGCGCTTGCGTTCGATTCGTGGGGACTCTACGCGCTGATTGCCGCCGTGGTGATCGCCTTCGCGGGCCTCTACCGATGGGAGCAGCGCGCCGCGCAGCCGGTGATTCCGGTCGCGCTGCTGCGAAGGCCCGAGATCCTGCGCGCCGACGTCGTCGTCGCGTGCTTCGCGGCGACGCTCTTTGCGACGGTGCTCTATCTTCCGCTGTACCTGCAGGCGGGGCGCGGTCTCGCCATCGGCGTATCGGGAACGCTGCTTCTGCCGATCACGCTGTCGATGGTGACGGGCGCGACGGTGACGGGCCGGCTCGTCACGCGAACGGGCAAGGTCACGATCTTTCCGATCGTCGGGCTCGCGCTCGCCACGTGCGCGCTCGTCGCGCTGGCCGCGATCGTCACGTTCGCGCCGACATCGGCGCTCCTTTGCATGACGGCACTCACCGGCTTCGGGCTCGGCATGGTGATGCCGGCGCTGCAGGTCGCCGTGCAGGCGGCGGCCGGTCGCCACGCGCTCGGCTCGGCGATCGGCTCGATGTCGCTGTCGCGCTCGATCGGCGGCGCAATCGGCGTCGCGATTATCGGCGCGATCGTGTTCGTCTCGGTCGGCCGGCGCGACGGCGGCGCCGCCACGCTGCTCGCGCGGCTTGTCGAACAGGGACCCGAAGTGCTCGGTCAGCTCGCGGCCGCCGACCGCAGCGCGTTGGCACGCGAGCTCGATCGCACGTTCCGCTCCGTTTTCCTGAGCATCGCCGTCATGGCGGGGCTCGGCGCGTTCGTCGCGACGACCGTGCCGAAGCCACGGCTGTAGCTTCGGGCACGAGCGTCGCGTTTCGACTCACGCGCGAGCACATTGCGCCCAGTGCGAGACACGCGCAGCGTATGCCGGCGTTTTTAAGCAGCCGTCCAACAGACCCGTTTGCAATCGACATGACCAAACTCCCTCGAAAGTGGCAGGGTCGCCGAAACGCCGAGCCTGTCCTTGTCAGCCTGTTATGTTGGGCGCAAGCCCGGCGCTTCAGCCGTGGCGACGCAAAAAATGTACCGAATGGAACATTTAACGGCGCAGCAATGGATAGGCAACGAGACCGACCACTGCAGCGCCCGCGACGACCAGCGGCTCGGGCAGCTTCCTGACCTTCCACAACAGCAGCAAGGCGATCGTCGCGATCGCGGCCGTCGGCCAATCAACGATCGTGCGTTTCGCGAGAACGATCGCAGCGCCCGAGATCGCGCCGATCGCCGCCGCCGTGACGCCGTCGACGAACGCGACGAGCGCCGGCCGCCTGCCGTACTTCTTGAAGTAGGGCGCCGGAACGATCGTGAACAGATAGCACGGCAGGAACGTGCCGAGCGCGGCGACGCACGCGCCGGGAAGGCCCGCGACGAGATAACCGATGAACCCCACCGTGATCACGACGGGTCCGGGCGTGATCATCGCGACGGCCACCGCATCGACGAACTGGCGCTCGGTCAGCCAGCGATGCTCGGTGACGACGCCGCCGTAGAGAAACGGCACGATCGCGAGGCCCGATCCGAACACGAACGCGCCGGCCTTCGCGAAGAACGCGCCGATTTGCGCGAGGAGCGGCCAGTCGACGCCCGACAGGACGCCCGCCGCGACCGGCGCCTGCATCGCAACGGCGGCGCCGATTCCGCGCGAGCGCATCCAGCGCGGCGGCGTCCGCCATAGCCACGCGACCAATCCTGCCGCGACGAAGAGCGCGACCCACTCGTTTTCCGTCACCACGGTGGTCAATGCGGCGACGACATAGATCGTCCACAGCAAACGATCCCTGCCGATGCTGCGCGTCGTGAGCTTCCACGCGCCGATCGCGATGATGCCGATCACGGCCGCGCCGACGCCGTAGAACACCGCCTGCATCCATCCGAGCCCGCCGTAGGCGACGTAGGCGATGCCGAGCGCGACGACCATCACGAACGACGGGACGACGAACGCAAAGCCGACCAGTGTCGCGCCGACGATCCGGTAGTGCACGTAGCCCATGTACATCGCAAGCTGCGCGGCGAGAGGACCCGGCATGAGCTGCGCGAGCGCGAGACCTTCCTTGTAGTCGGCGTCTGCAATCCAGCCGCGCGCATCGACCAGGTCGCGCCGCATGTAGCCGGTGAGCGCGACCGGACCGCCGAAGCCGAGCGCGCCGAGACGCAGCATGTAGCGGACGAGCTGCCACAGCGTATAGCGCGGCGGCGCCTGTGGCTCGTCGGACGAAGGAGAAGTCGAATCGGCGGTGTCCATAAGCGAGCCCATGGGAAAGGCTGCAGGTTTGGACGGGACACCGTCTTCGGTCGCGGGACCGCCGGGGATCTGCGCTACCCCGGTCGTCCAACGATACGCCGATCGAGCGCCGTCACGCAAGCGACGCCGCGCGACGGCGTGTGGTGCGCCGCTAGAATGTCGCCATGGATCCGCCGGTTCCCGCCGGGCTTCAGGCCGCGTTCGATCGCGAGCGCAAGGGCGCCCGGACGCAGGAAGCGCCCGACGCAGCGGCGGCGCGCGCGCAGACCGTGCGCATGTACGGCCGCATCGCCGAGCTGCAGACCGCGACGGCGTCGCAGCATCGTGTCACGTTCGCGTGCGCGCGCGGTTGCAGCTATTGCTGCCACCTGCGCGTCGAGATCCGCCCGCACGACGCGTTCGTGCTCGCCCATCACGTCGCGACGAAGCTTCGCGCCGACGAGCGCGCGCGCGTCGTCGCGCGCATCGACGAGAACCGGCGGCGCATCGCCGCGTTGACGCCGGCCGCGCACGTGCGGGCGGGCATCGCCTGCGCGTTGCTCGAAGACGGCGTGTGTCTCGCCTACGATGCGCGTCCCGCGACGTGCCGCAAGTATCACTCGCTGTCGGTGACCGTTTGCCGCAAGGCGTTCGGCGACACGTCGGCGCCGCTCGAAGGCGACATCGAGCACGAGGCGGTGCGCCTCGCCGGCAACGCGATCGCGCTCGGCTATGCGAAGGGGCTCGAAGATGCCGGCTACGACGCGTCGCTCTACGAGCTGCACGATGCGCTGCATCGCGCGCTCACCGATCCAAAGGCCGAAAGACGCTATCGCCGGGGCAAGCACGCGTTCGTGGGTTAGCGCAATTGGCCGACCAGAGCCTGTGATACGTTCAAAGGTTGGCGATGAACGCGACCATGCGCTTGCGCTGGCCGGCATCCGGCAGCGGCCCGCGCATCGCACCCAGGTTGTCGCGCATGTGCGCGGCGCTGGTCGTGCCGGGAATCACCGCCGTGACGCGCGTATCGGCAAGCAGGTATTTGAGAAAGAACTCCGCCCAGCTACCCGCGAATGGCCGCGCCCAGTCCGGGATCTCCTTCCCGCGCACGGCGCGAAAGAGCCGGCCGCGGCCGAACGGCAGCGCGGTCAGCACGCCGGCGCCGACGTCGGCCGCGAGCGGCAGGATCTTCGCCTCGACCGTCCGCTCGTCGAGCGAATAGTCGATCTGCACGAAGTCGGGCTTCTCGCGCGCGAGCACGGCTTCGACCGCGTCGAAGTGGTTGTGATACGTCGACGTGATGCCGACGTAGCGGCAGACGCCCTGCGTTTTCCAGCCGCGAAACTTCGCGAGCGATTGCCGCGTGTCGTGCACGTTGTGAAGCTGCAAAAGATCGAGCTTCGGCGTGCGAAGCCGCGCGAGCGAGCGCTTGAGCTCGTCCTCGTCCGGCTCCTCGAGCTTGGTGGCGACGAAGATCCGCTCGCGCAGGTTATCGGCGGCCATGACCTTGCCGAGCACGATCTCGGCATCGCCGTACGTCGATGCGGTGTCGATCAGCCGGCCGCCGCCGTCGAGCAACGCGTGGACGACCTCCGTAGCGGTCTTTCGCGTTGCGTCGCCGTCGCGATCGAACACACCGGCAGTGCCGAGGCCGACGGTGGGCAAAGGTTCGCCACTTCTGGGTATCGCGCGCATCAACGGCGACGCGCCGTCCTTTTGCGCGAACGCATGCGGCGCGAGCACGCAAGCGCCGACGAACGCCGCGAACTGCCGACGGGTGAGCGCAATCATCGTCAATCTCCCTGAGCGACGGCGACCTCGCGCGCGGCGCGACGCGCTTGGGTGCGGCCGAGCGCGATCGACAGCACGAGCCAGCCGGCGACGACCGGCAAACACCACAGCGCAATGCCAGCGAGCTTGAGACCGAGTGCCTGCAGGGTGTCGAACACCCAGCCGTAAAGCGCGTCCGAGCCGCGATAGATGACGACGTCGATCAGGTTCTTCGCCTTGTATTTCTCCCCGCGCCCGACGACGGTGAAGAATACCTGTCGTGCGGGATTGGCGATCGCGAAGTTCATCCAGCGCTGCACCACCTGGAACACCAGCACGACCGCGAGCGTCGGCACGATTGCGAGAACGGAAAAGCCGACGACGTACACGGTGGGCAGCGCGGCCGCCGCAATGCCGACGCCGAAGCGCTCGAGCACACGGCCCGTCGCGAACACCTGCGTCGCGAGCGTCAGCAACCCGACCGCGAGATCGATGCTCGCGAAGATCCGCGTCTGCGCGCCGGCGCCGTGGACGCTCGCCGCGACGACGTTCGCCTGCTCCAGGTAGAGCATCGTCGCGCCGAACGACAACAGGCTCACCCAGACGCCGACGCCGAGCAGGTACGGCGAGCGCACGAGTTCGGGCAACGCTGCGAACGCTCCGCCGCCGACGCGACGCTCGCGGGCGCGCGACCCGGGATGGGCCGCCGCCGCGCGCTCGAGGCGATGCGAGCAGAGCACCGCGAGCTCGAGGAACGCGATCGCGGCGATCAGCAGGTTCGCCGGCCCGAGCGGCACGGACAGCCCGATCGTGATCACCGGCCCGAGCAGCGCGCCGAGCGTGCCGCCCGCGCCGATGAAGCCGAACAGCCGCTTGCCCTGCTCGCTCGTGAAGAGATCGGCCATGAACGACCAGAACACGGCGACCGCGAAGAGGTTGAAGACGCTCACCCAGACGAAGAACACGCGCGCGACGAGCGTCGTTTCGATGCGAAGCGTCAAGAGCAGCCAGAACAGCGCGAGATTGAGCGCGAAGAAGTGATAGACGATCGGAATGAAGCGCGTCCGCGGCAGCCGCGCGACGAGCGCGCCGTAGATCGGCTGCGCGACGAGCAGCGCGACGAACGTCGCGGTGAAGAGCCATGGCAGCGTCTTCACGCCGCCGGCGATCCCCATCTGATCGCGCAACGGACGCAGGACGTAATAGCCGGCGAGCAGCGTGAAGAAGTACGCGAACGACCACAGCGCCGCGGCGCGCTCCGCCGGCGTCGCCGGCAGGAAGCGGTCGATGCCGGGCAATTTCACGGCGAAAGCGAGAGCGTCCGCCTGAGCTCGGCCGCGGTGACGTTCTGACCGTATCCCGGCCCGCCCTGCTGGAAGCGCGACGCGTCGGCGAGCTTGCCGACGACGACCGGCTCGAAGCCGGCATCGCGCACGAGCTCGGACGCGATCTGCACGGCCTTCGGATCGTCGCCGGCGATCGGTACCGCGAGCCTCGGGTCCGCGCGGTTCGCTTCGCGCGCGAAGATCATGTACGACATCGTATTGAACGCGCGCACGACGTGCGTGCCCGCGAGATATTTCTGAGACGTGACGCCGATGCCGTTGCGGTCGACCTCGTTGCGCAACTCGGCGCCGTCGCGCGACGCGACCGCGTTGCAAGCGTCGAGCACGATCTTGCCCTTCAACGCCGCGCGGTTCTCCTCGCCGATCGAAGGCAACGCGCGGTACGGCACCGCGATCAGGAGCGCGTCGCCGAACGCGATCGCTTGCGCCACGCCTCCCGCCTTCGCGAGCGGTCCGAGCTTCGCGACAAGGTCCTTGAGCTCGTCGGGATGCCGCGACGAGAAGAGCACCGGGTGGCCGGCCTTCACCCACAGGCTGCCGATCGTGCTGCCGATGTGTCCCGAGCCGATGATGCCGATCGGCATCTTCGCGGCACCCTGGGCGACTGCGCGACCTGTCAGGAGCCCGGCGCCTGCGAGCGAGATGCCGCCGGCAACGAGCAGCCGGCGGCGCTTTTCATCGAACGGGATTGCGTGCATGCAGACCTCCAAACTTTTGAAAGCGGCGCTGCCGCGGACGGCGCCTGCGAAAGCGAGCTAACACGGCCGTTTCGACTGTTATTTCAGCGGCCGGTTTCGCGCGCATCGTAACAGCGCCGGATGTCGATCCGGCGCGCGTCCGATCGACCATTCGTGCGGGTCCCGGCGCCAATACCCGAACCGCCGTAACATCTGCTTACCATTCGAAAGGAGAAAGCCATGCAGAAGATCACCCCGTTCCTCTGGTACGCGAAGGAAGCCGAGGAGGCCGCGCGGTTCTATACGTCGATATTCCCCGACTCGCGCATCACACGCATTTCCACGCTGCCCAGCGAATCGCCGAGCGGGCCACCGGAGTCCGTCAAGGTCGTGGAGTTCGCCCTCTTCGGCCAATCCTTCGCGGCGATGAGCGCCGGACGGATGGAGCCGTTCAACCACGCGATATCCCTCGTCGTCGATTGCGACGACCAACCCGAGGTGGACCGTTACTGGAACGCGCTGCTGCAAGGCGGCACGCCCGAGGCATGCGGCTGGCTCAGGGATCGCTACGGCGTGTCCTGGCAGATCGTGCCGAGGGCGCTGTTCACGATGATGGCCGACCCCGATCGCGCGAAGGCGAAGCGCGCAACCGACGCGATGCTGAAGATGGTGAAGCTCGACCTGCCGACGCTGCAGGCGGCCTTCGACGGCAAGTAGCCCGGTGGAAACGCTCGATGACATCGTCTGGCGCACGCTCGCGGGTCCGCATGCACGGTTCGCGACGGGAACCGCCGAGGCGCGCCGCTATGCGACGGGCTTCTCGCGGATCGTCGGCTTCGCGAACCGCGCGGAGCCCGACTTCGCGGCGCTCGCGCCGTTCTGCGAGGACGGCGAGCAGTTCTACTGCGACGGCTGGTCGAAACCATCGCCGCGCGGCTGGCGCATCGAGGTCGAGGACGTCATGCTCAAGATGATCTGGGATGCGCCGATGCCCGCCGACGAGGCGCCCGACGCGATTGTGCTCGGCGCCGATCACGTCGAGCAGGCGCTCGACCTCGTCGCGCGCACGCATCCCGGGCCCTTCGGCCCGCGCACGCTCGAACTCGGCGACTACTTCGGCTGCTTCGACGACGGACGCCTCGTGGCGATGGCCGGCGAGCGGCTGTCGGCGCCGCCGCTGCGCGAGATCTCCGGCGTTTGCACGGATCCCCGCTACCAGGGACGCGGCTACGCACGGCGCCTGATGACGAAGCTGATTCGCCGCGAGATACTACGCGCCGAGACGCCGTGCCTGCACGTGATGCGCGCGAACGAGACCGCGTCGCGGCTCTATCGGCGCATGGGCTTTCGCTTGCACCGGGAATCCGTGGTCCGCGTCATCACGAAGGAGGCAACGTGACGGCATCGAAATCAGACACCCTGTTCGCGGGCTCGATCCCGCAGCTTTACGAGCGCTACCTGGTGCCGCTGATCTTCGAGCCCTACGCCGTCGATCTCGCGGCGCGCGTCGCGTCGCAGTCACCTTCGCGCGTGCTCGAGGTCGCGGCCGGCACCGGCGTGGTGACGCGCCGGCTCGCTGCAACGCTTCCGCGGAGCGCGACGATCGTCGCGACCGACTTGAATCGCGCGATGCTCGATCAGGCAGCAGCCGTCGGCACCGCGCGCTCCGTCGAATGGAAGCAGGCCGACGCAACGAGCCTTCCGTTCGCCGACGCGTCGTTCGACGCCGTCGTCTGCCAGTTCGGCGCGATGTTCTTTCCCGACAAGCCGAAGGCCTTCGCCGAGGCGAAGCGGGTGCTGCGCGACGGCGGCAGTCTGATCTTCAACGTATGGGATCGCATCGAGGACAACGAATTCGCCGACGACATCACGCGCACGCTGGCGACGCTGTTCCCGAGCGACCCGCCGCGCTTTCTCGCGCGCACGCCGCACGGCTACCACGACCCGAGCGCGATCGCGCGCGACGTCGCCGCCGGCGGTTTCACCGCTGCGCCAGGGATCGATGTCGTCACGAAGCGCAGCCGCGCGCCGTCGCCGCGCGAGCCCGCGATCGCGTATTGCCAGGGCACGCCGCTGCGCAGCGAGATCGAGGCGCGCGACGCGTCGCGCCTGGCCGAGGCGACCGACCTGGCGAGCGCGGCGATTGCGAAGCGATTCGGCTCGGGTGCCGTCGACGGGAAAATCCAGGCGCTCGTCGTGACCGTAAAGCGGTAGCGCAACCGCGATCTACGCGATCTCGAACAAGCCCGCGGCGCCCATTCCGCCGCCGACGCACATCGCCACGACGACGTAGCGCGCGCGGCGGCGCTTGCCCTCGACGAGCGCGTGCCCGACGAGCCTCGAGCCCGTCATGCCGTACGGATGACCGATCGCTATCGCACCGCCGTCGACGTTCAGCTTGTCGGGATCGATGCCGAGGTGGTCACGGCAGTAGAGCGTTTGCACGGCGAACGCCTCGTTCAGCTCCCATAGGTCGATGTCGTCGATGCCGAGTCCATGCTGCGCGAGGAGCCTCGGGATGGCGTAGATCGGCCCGATACCCATTTCCTCGGGTGCGCAGCCGGCGACCGCGATGCCGCGATAAATGCCGAGCGGCTCGATCCCCCGGCGCTGCGCGAGCTTCGCGTCCATGAGCACGCACGCGGATGCGCCGTCGGAGAGTTGGCTCGCGTTGCCGCCGGTGATCGTTCCCCCTTCGATCACCGGTTTCAACTGCGCAAGCGTGTCGTAGCGCGTATCCGGCCGGTTTCCTTCGTCCTTGTCGAGCGTCACGCCGTGCGTCGAGACTTCCTTCGTTTCCTTGTTCGTCACGAGCATCTGTGCGTCGACCGGCACGATCTCGGCGTCGAAGCGGCCCTCGCGTTGCGCGCGCGCGGTGCGTTGCTGCGACTCGAGCGCGTAGCGGTCCTGCGCCTCGCGCGACACGCCGTACTTGCCTGCGACGAATTCGGCGGTCTGCAGCATCGGCATGTAGGCGTGCGTCTCGCGCGCGATCGCGTTCGGATCCGTCTCCGCCTGCACCCACTCGAAGTAGTGGTTCTGCACCGCCGAGATGTTCTCCTGGCCGCCGCCGACGACGATGCGCATGCCGTCGACGATGATCTGCTTCGCCGCGACCGCGATCGCCATGAGGCTCGACGCGCATTGGCGGTCGATGGTCTGCGCGGGAACCGTGACAGGCAGGCCCGCCGCGAGCGCGGCATAACGGGCGACGTTCATGCCCGCCGTTCCGGCGCCGAGGACCGTTCCGAGCACGACGTCGTCGATCTCGGCCGGCTCCACGCCGGCGCGTTCGACGGCATGCCGAATGGCGTGTGCGGCGAGCGTCGGCGACTTGACGTTGTTCAGCGACCCGCGAAACGCGCGGCCGATCGGCGTGCGCGCCGTCGATACGATCACGGCATCGTTCATCGTGTCCTCGTCAGGATGCGCCGGGCGCGATCACGAATTGCGCGCCCAGCACGAAGGCCGCAAGCGCTGCGGCCTCGATGACCAGCAGCGCGAACGCCCGCGCACCGACCCGCTTCAACTCGAGCGGCGAGGTCTTGAGCCCGACGGCCGCGATGGCGACCACGAGGCAGGCGCGCGCGATTGCGTTCAACGCCGCGCCGGCCGCCGCGGGAACGAGTCCGAAGCTGCCGGCCAGCACGAGCGCGGCGAACACGAGCAGAAAACGCGGCAACAGCGGGTCGCTGCCGCGGCGCGTCTCGACGCGGCGGAATCGATGGCGAAGCGCCAGCGAGATCGCGACGACGACCGGCAACAGCATCGCGACGCGCAGCAGCTTCGCGAGCACCGCAAAGTCGCCGGTATCGGGCGAAATGCTGTAGCCGGCACCGACCACCTGCGCCACGTCGTGGATGGTTCCGCCGAGAAAGAGACCCGCCTGATGCGGATCGAGCCGTGCCGCCGTGACGATCAGCGGGTACAGGATCATCGCGAGCGTCGACAGCAGCGTGATGCCGGCGATCGTGAAGATCAGCTCGCGGTCCGACTTGTCGTCGCGCGGCAGGACCGTCGCGATGGCGATCGCGGCCGAGGCGCCGCAGATCGCGGTTGCACCGCCCGTCAGCACGCCGAGGCGCCGCGACAGGCGGAGCGCCCGCGCCGCGACGATGCCGAAGGTGATCGTGACGACGATGCCGGCGACGATCAATGCGGCGCCCCGCCATCCGAGCGTGCCGATCTGCTCGAACGTGATCCGCGCGCCGAGCAACGCGACGCCGGCGCGCAAAACGTTGCGCGCGGCGAGATCGACACCCGGCCTCGCCTTGCCTTCCATCGCGACCGGGTTGAGCGCCATGCCGAGCAACAGCGCATAGAGCAGCGTCGGTCCGCCCCGGCTTTCGGCGACGAATGCCGATGCGACGGCGATCACGACGGCGAGCAGCAAGCCGGGCCACGCGCGGCCGAACGCGGCCGGCCACTGCCGCGGCCCGTTGTTGCGCCACGATGCTCGCAATGTTTCGCGAGGCTTCGGCCGGTCGAGCATGATGTCCACGGTTTGCGCGTCGCTCCAGGCGAAGATCAGCGGCAAAGCTCGCCGACGAGCGACTCCGCCTGCTGCCATTCGCCGAAACCGGACGCCGGGTTCAGGTGCCCGACCGCGCCGAGATCGACGAGCCTGCTGCCCCAGCTCTTCGCGAGTCCGGCGACGAGGTCGAACCGGCCGAGCGGATCGTTCGCGCTTGCGCCGACGATGCTCGCGAAGGCGAGCCGCTCGCGCGGCATCGGCGTCCAGCCGTTCTCGCGCAACGTGTCGAGCGACGGGTAGCCCGGCGGCATCGGCGATTCGAAATCGGGCGGCGTGGCGAGCAGCGCACCCTTGATCGGACGGCGATGGTCACGCGCCCAGTGCACGACGATCGCACAGCCCGCGCTGTGCGCGACGAGCACGACGGGACCGTCGATCGCGGCCAGTGACCGATCGAGCGCGGCGACCCACGCCGCGCACGAAAGCTTCTCCGGCGCGTCGCGATCCATGCGCTGCACGGCAACCGCGTTCGGCAGCCGATGCTCGAGATGTGTTTGCCAATGCTCCGGGACGTGGTCGCGGATACCCGGAACGATGAGAACGGTCGGCATCGGATCGTCGGTCCTGGGACGCGCGCTTCGTCAAAGCGCGGCGGTGAGCTGCGGCACGATCTCGAACAGGTCGCCGACGAGTCCGTAGTCGGCGATCTCGAAGATCGGTGCCTCGGGATCCTTGTTGATCGCGACGATGACCTTGCTGTCCTTCATCCCGGCAAGATGCTGGATCGCACCGGAGATTCCGACCGCGACGTAGAGCTCGGGGGCCACGATCTTGCCGGTCTGCCCGACCTGCAGGTCGTTCGAGACGTAGCCGGCGTCGACGGCCGCGCGCGATGCGCCGATCGCTGCGTGCAGCTTGTCGGCGAGCGCGTCGAGGAGCCTGAAGTTTTCCGCGCCCGCCATTGCGCGGCCGCCGGAGACGACGACGCGCGCGCTCGCAAGCTCGGGCCGTTCCGATCGTGCAATCTGCTGATCCACGACCTGCGACAGTCCGCTGTCGGGCGCGCTGTCGACCGCGACCACCGTCGCGTTGCCTCCGGTCGAAGGCGCCGCGGCGAATGCGGTCGCGCGGACGGTCACGACCTTGAGCGCATCGTCGGAGCGCACCGTCGCCAGCGCGTTGCCCGCGTAGATCGGCCGCACGAACGTGTCGGCGGATTCGATCGCGACTGCGTCCGCGATCTGCGCGACGTCGCGCAGCGCCGCCACGCGCGGCAGCGCGCCCTTTCCATAGGTCGTCGCAGCCGCGAGCAGATGGCTGTACCTGCCCTGCGCAAGGATCGCGAGCAGCGTCGCGGCAACATTCTCCGCGGTAGGCCGCGCGAAATGCGCGGCGTCGGCGTGCAGAACCCTCGTCACACCCGGAACCTGCGAGGCGGCCTGCGCGACGGCGGCCGCTCCGTGGCCTGCGACCAGCACGTCGATCGGCGCGCCGAGCCGCGTCGCCGCCGTCACCGTGCTGCGCGTCGCGGCACTCAGCCGCGCGTTGTCGTGCTCGGCGAGAATCAGCGTGTTCATGTTCGTGCCTGCTCGATCACCTTGGCTTCATCGCTAAGCTTCGCGACGAGCTCGTGTACGGTCGCGACGCGCACGCCACCCTTGCGCCGTGGGGGCTCCGCGACGTTGATCCATGAAAGCCGCGGCGCGACGTCGACGCCAAGGGCACCAGGCGTCACGGCTTCGAGCGGCTTCTTCTTGGCCTTCATGATGTTCGGCAGCGTCGCGTAGCGCGGCTCGTTGAGCCGCAGATCCGCGGTGACGACGGCCGGCAACCCGCAGTCGATCGTCTCGGTGCCGCCGTCGATTTCACGCGTCACGCGCGCACGGCCGCCGGCGATCTCGACCTTCGACGCGTAGGTCGCCTGCGGCCAGCCGAGCAATGCGGCGAGCATCTGGCCGACCTGGTTCGAATCGTCGTCGATCGCCTGCTTGCCGGCGATCACGAGTTGCGGGTGCTCGCGATCGACCAGCACCCGCAGGAGCTTGGCGACGGCGAGCGGCTGCAATTCGGCGTCGGTCTGCACGAGAATCGCGCGGTCGGCGCCGAGCGCGAGCGCGGTTCGCAGCGTTTCATGGCACGCCGCTGGCCCGCACGACACGGCGACGATTTCGCCGGCGACACCCTTCTCTTTCAAGCGCACCGCTTCCTCGACGGCGATCTCGTCGAACGGATTCATCGACATCTTGACGTTCGCGGTGTCGACACCGGTGCCGTCGGGCTTGATGCGCACCTTCACGTTGAAATCGACGACGCGCTTGCAGGCGACCATCACTTTCATGCTCGTTGCTCCGATTCCCGCGGGCGTCACACTTCGTCGTCCGGCAGCGCGAGCACGCTTGCGGCCCCGGCGACGATCACCTCGCGCAGTCCCGCGGCCTTCGTCAGCACGTGATCGGCGAAATGGCGCGCGGTGACGATCTTGGCACGCATGAACGCGGCGTCCGTATCGCCGGCGGCGAGCCTCGACGTCGCGACGAGCGCCGCACGCGCGAGCTGTGCGCCGCCGAACACGATCCCCGCGAGCTCGAGCAGTGGCACCGAGCCGGCCAGCACGCCGCGCGGATCGCGGCGGTAGTTTTCGGTGACGTAGCGCCGGCAATCGTCGAGCGCGTCGATGCCGGCACCGAGGCGCGATCCGATCGCCGCCAGCGTCCCGTCACGCGATTGCGCGAGCGCCTTCTGCGCGTCGCGCGCCTTGCCAAGCGCGACGGCGAGCGTGCGGCCCTCGTCGCGCACGATCTTGCGGCCGACGAGGTCGTTCGCCTGGATGCCGGTGGTGCCTTCGTAGATCGTCGTGATGCGCGCGTCGCGCGCGAATTGCGCAGCGCCCGTCTCCTCGATGAAGCCCATGCCGCCGTGAACCTGCACGCCGAGGTACGCGACCTTCTGCGCGACCTCCGTGCTCCAGCCCTTGACGATCGGGATCATCAGCTCGGCGAACGCGAGATCGCTCCGGCGCGCGTCGGGGTCGGGATGATGGCTCGCGCGATCGAGCGCGGCCGCGGTCACGTAGCCGAGTGCGCGGGTCGCCTCCGCGAGCGCGCGCATCGTCATCAGCATGCGGCGCACGTCCGGGTGATTGACGATGCCCGGCGTCGGCGCATCCTTCGCGGCGCCCGCGGGCTTGCCCTGGATGCGCTCGCGCGCGTAGCTTCGTGCGAGCTGCCAGGCGCGATCGGCGATCGCCACGCCCTGCATGCCGACGCCGAAGCGCGCCTGGTTCATCATCACGAACATGTATTCGAGGCCGCGGTTCTCCTCGCCGACGAGATGGCCGACCGCGCCGCCGGCATCGCCGAACGCGAGCACAGCCGTCGGGCTCGCGTGGATGCCGAGCTTGTGCTCGAGCGAGACGCAGCGCACGTCGTTGCGCGCGCCGGGCGAGCCGTCGGGATTCACGACGAACTTCGGCACGACGAAGAGCGATATGCCCTTCGTTCCGGCCGGCGCACCGGGCGTGCGCGCAAGCACGAGGTGCACGATGTTGCTGGTTAAGTCGTGCTCGCCGTAGGTGATGAAGATCTTGTTGCCGTAAAGCCGGTAGCTGCCGTCGCCCTGCGGCTCCGCGCGCGTGCGGACCGCGGCGAGATCCGAGCCCGCCTGCGGCTCGGTCAGGTTCATCGTGCCGGTCCATTCCCCGGACACCATCTTCGGCAGGTACGCAAGCTTCAACGCGTCGGAGCCATTGCGCTCGATCGCCTCGATCGCGCCGCCGGTCAGCATCGGCGCGAGCTCGAACGCCATGTTGGCCGCGTTCCACATCTCGTCGACCGCGGCGGCGACGAGAAGCGGCATGCCCTGGCCGCCGAAATGCGGATTCTTCGCAAGCCCGTTCCAGCCAAGCTCGCAGAACTGCCGGTAGGCGTCCTTGAAGCCGCTCGGTGTCGTCACCGTGCCGTCGGCGGCAAGTCGCGTTCCCTCGCGATCGCCGACGCGATTCAGCGGATCGAGGATGCCGGTCGCGAACTTCGCCGCTTCCTCCAGAATCGCGGCCGCGGTGTCGGGCGTCGCGTCCTCGAATCCCGGCAACTCGGCGACCTGCGCGAGGCCGGCAAGCTCGGTCATCACGAAGCGCATCTCGGCGAGCGGCGCCTGGTAGGGAATCATCGTCTGCTCCTTGTCGCGCCGCGGCCGATCAACGCGATGCGGGCGCGTTCCCGGCCGTCAGCTCGCCGAGTTTTGCGCGGATCACCTTCTTGTCGAGCTTGCCCACGCTCGTCTTCGGGATCGCATCGACGACATGCACGCGATCGGGAACTCCATACCTCGAGATCAGGCCTTGTTCCGCGAATCGCGCGACATGGCGGCGAATGGCATCCTCGGTGGGTGAAGCCACGCCCTCCTTGAGCGTCACGAGCGCGACGGGCCGCTCACCCCATTTGTCGTCGGGAACACCGATGACCGCCGCCTCCGCGATACCCGGCGCGCGCAGGATCAGGTCCTCGATGTCGAGCGACGACACCCATTCGCCGCCGCTCTTCACGACGTCCTTGATGCGATCGACGATCTTGAGATAGCCGTCGGCGTCGATGACGCCGACGTCGCCCGTGTGCAGCCATCCGCCGCGCCAGAGCTCCTCCGAACGCTCGGGCTCACCGAGATAGCCCTGCGTGAGCCACGGCGAGCGCACGACGATCTCACCCTGGCTCGCGCCGTCGTGCGCGACGTCATTCATGTCGGCGTCGACGATGCGGAGCTGCACGAACGGAATCGGGCGCCCGGCCTTGCAGCGGTACGCCACCTGCCGCTCGACGTCGGCGTCGAGCATCGACGGCAACAGGTGTGCGAGCGTGAGAATCGGACATGTCTCCGACATTCCGTAGCCGGCGATCACGTCGATGCCGCGCTCGAGCGCCGCGCGTGCGAGCGCGACCGGCAGCGCGGAGCCGCCGATGATCACCTTCCACTTGCGGAATTCGACTTCGGCCGACGCCGGGCTCGTCAGCATCATCGAAAGGATCGTCGGCACGCAATGCGAAACGGTCACGCGTTCGCGGCGGATCAGGCCGAGCAGCACGTCGGGAACGTAGCGTCCCGGGTAGACCTGCTTGACGCTGAGCATCGTCGCGACGTACGGCAGCCCCCATGCGTGAACGTGGAACATCGGCGTGATCGGCATGTAGACGTCGTCGGGGCCGAACGTCGCGTGGCTTGCGCCGGCGAGCGCGCTCGCGACCGCGAACGTGTGCAGCACGAGCTGCCGATGGCTGTAGTAGACGCCCTTCGGCAATCCGGTGGTGCCGGTCGTATAGAACGTCGTCGCGCGCGTGTCCTCGCGTAGCGCCGGGAAAGCGAACGCGGGCGACGCCTGCGCCAGCATCGACTCGTACTCGGCGGCGAAGGGCAGCTTGCTCGCGGGCGGGCTCGCGCTATCGTCGATCAGTACGAGTTTCACGCCCGGCCGGATCCGCGGATGAACCGCCTCGAGCAGCGGCAGAAACTCGGCGTTGACCAGGATGACGTCGTCCTGCGCATGGTTGATCGTGTAGAGCACCTGGTCCGCGGAGATACGAATGTTCACCGTGTGCAGCACGGCACCCATCATCGGCACGGCGAAGAAGCACTCGAGATAGCGGTGGCTGTCCCAATCCATGACGGCGACGGTCGAGCCGGGCTTGACGCCGAGCATCGACAGCGCCGACGCGAGGCGGCGCACGCGCTCGTCGAGCGTCGCGTACGTGTAGCGCGTGCGATCGGCGTAGACGATTTCCTGCTTCGGCGCCTTCGCGACGCCATGCGCAAGGATCTGCGCAATCGACAGCGGCGCGTCGTGCGCCGACGAGGTGCGAACGATGGCGAGGTCGATCATGGTGTTCCTTCGGCTAGCGGCGAGGGCGAGGGCGCCGGCGAGCGCCGTTCGTTGGATGCATCGACACGCGGCGTCGCCGGCGGCCGGCGCCGCCGCGCACGAACGCGGGGCGTGGGCAGCAGCACGTACGAAAGCGCCGGGATCAGGATCAGCGCGCCGAGCATGTTCCAGACGAACATGAACGTCAGAAGCACGCCCATGTCGGCCTGAAACTTGATCGGCGAGAACGTCCACGTGACGACGCCGGCGGCCAGCGTGACGCCCACCAGCGCGACGACCTTGCCGGTGAACTGCACGGCCTTCTTGTAGGCTTCGCCGAGCGGGACGCCCGCGCGCTGCTGCGCGAGCTGCACCGACAACAGGTACAGCGCGTAGTCGACGCCGATGCCGACGCCGAGCGCGATCACCGGCAGCGTCGCGACCTTGACGCCGATGCCGAGGACGACCATCAGCGCCTCGCACAGGATCGACGTCAACGCGAGCGGCACGACGGCGACGATCACCGCGCGCCAGCTTCGGAACGTGATGAAGCACAGCAGGACGACGGCTGCGTACACGTAGAGCAGCATCGTGCGGTTGGCCTGCTCGACGACGATGTTCGTCGCCGCCTCGATGCCTGCGCTCCCCGCGGCCAGCAGGAAGCGACGGTCATCCGCGCCGTGCGCGTCGGCGAACGCGGCGGACGCGCGAACCACGCGAGCGAGCGTCTCGGCCTTGTGATCGGCGAGATACGCGATCACCGGCATCACCGAGCACTCGGTGTTGAACAGGTCCGGATTGTTCACCGACGCCTGCTGCGCGGCGTAGTTCAGCACGTCCTGGTTGCGGTTGATCGTCAGCCACTTCGGATTGCCTTCGAACGAGCCGGCCGTGATCTGTCGTGCGGCGTCGGCGAGCGATACGGTCGTCTGCACGCCGGGCACCTGCTTCAGCGTCCACGCGAGGCGATCGGCCTCGACGAGCGTCGGGTACTTGAGGCAGCCTTCCTTGTCGGTCTTGACGATGACCGCGAACTGGTCGCTCGACAGCGCGTAGTTCGCGGTGATGAACGCATTGTCGCGGTTGTATCGCGAATCGGCGCGAAGCTCCGGCGCACCGGGGTCGAGGTCGCCGATCTTGAGATGCAGGCCGACGGCGAAGCCGATTGCCCCGAGCACGATCGCCACCGCGATCGCCCCCGATGCGTAACCCCGCGTCGTGAAGCGATCGAGCCACGACCAGATGGCGCCAAGACCGCGGCCGCTCGTCTCGAGCCGCTCCTCGCGAAGGCTCCGCGCGGCGGCCTTCGCGCTGACGCCGGTATACGAGAGCAGCACCGGCAGCAACAGCAGGTTCGTGAAGATCAACACGGCGACGCCGATGCTCGCAGTAAGCGCGAGATCGCGGATCACCGGAATGTCGATCACCATCAGCACGGCAAAGCCGACGGCGTCGGCCAGCAGAGCGGTGAGCCCGGCGAGGAAGAGCCGGCGGAACGTGTAGCGCGCGGCGACCAGCTTCTGCGTGCCGCGGCCGATGTCCTGCATGATGCCGTTCATCTTCTGCGCGCCGTGCGACACGCCGATCGCGAAGACGAGGAACGGCACGAGGATCGAGAACGGGTCGAGGTCGAAGCCGGACAGCGCGACGAGGCCGAGCTGCCAGATGACGGCGACGACCGAGCACGCGATGACGAGCGCGGTGCTCCGCACGCAGCGCGTGTAGGCGAAGATGATCAGCGTCGCGATCAGCGCGGCGATGCCGAAGAACGTCGTCACCTTGAGCAGGCCCGCGATGAGATCGCCGACCAGCTTCGAAAAGCCGATGACGTGCATGCGAACGTGCGGCGGCGCCGCGGCGTCCGCTCGCGGCGCCTGGCCGCCGGCCTCGTATTTCGCGCGCAGGTCGTCGAGCGTGCGCGACAGGCTCCGATAGTCGATCGGCTTGCCGGTCGCGGGATCCTTGTCGAGCAGCGGCACGAAGATCATGCTCGATTTGAAGTTGTCGGCGACGAGGCTGCCGACGATGCCCGAGCGCGCGATGTTCTGCTTGAGCTGCTCGACGCTCTGCGGCGAGCCGTTGTAGCCGTCGGGCATCACCGGGCCGCCGCGAAAGCCTTCTTCCGTCACTTCGGTCCAGCGCACCGCCGGCGTCCACAGCGACTTCACCCACGCGCGGTCGACGCCGGGCGTCAGGAACAGCTCGTCGTTGATGCGCTTCAGCGTGTCGATATAGCGCGGGTCGAAGATGTCGCCGTCGGCGTTCTCCACGACCACGCGCACGGCGTTGCCGAGGCCGCGCAGTTCATGCTGGTACTGGAGGTAATTCCTGATGTACGGCTGGCTCTGCGGGATCATCTTCTCGAAGCTCGCGTTCAACGCGAGCCTCGTCGACGCGACGTAACCGAGCACGACCGTGACGATCGCGCACACGACGATCATCGCGAGCCGGTTGTTGAAAACGAGCCGCTCCAGCGCGTTTCCCGAGCGCCGGTCGAATTCGGACAGGCTGCGCACGACCGGCATCGGGTCGTTGTCGGTGGAGATCGCGCTCATCGACGTGTGTCCGTGTAGGGTCGGCCGGGTCAGCGGCCGGCAAGCCCGGTGACGGCCACGCCACGCGGACCCACGAGCGCAAGTCGCTTCGCGCCCGCGTCGGCGATACCGGTGACTGGCATCGATCGCTCGAGGGCGACCGGCTTGAACGTGCGTCCGCCGTCGTCGCTCCCGACGATATGGCCGCCGACATCGGCGAGCAACACCGCATCGGACGGCGAGCGTTCCGCGGCGACGACGGTTCCCTGCAGCCCGGTTTCGACCTTCGCCCAGGTCCTGCCCGCGTCGTCGCTTCGATAGACGGTCCCGCGCAGGCCGAAGACGAGCACCGAGCTCTTCGTTCCCGCCACGCCGAAATAACTTCCCGCGTAGCCCGTGTCGAGTGCCTTGAACCGTTTCGTGTCGGCATCGAGCTTCATCACGAGTCCGCTTTCACCCGCGACATAGAGCTCGCCGGCAACCGGCCGGATCGCGTAGAGGTTGAAGTACTTCGGGTTGTCAGTGCGATCGAACCACGAGGTCCACGACTTCCCGCCGTCGGTCGTGCGGAAAATGAGGTTGTAGGCACCGACGACGTAACCTTCGTCGGCGTTCGCGAACCAGACGTCGAGAAATGGCTTGTCGGCGCCCTGCTCCGCATAACGTTTCGTCTCGGCGAGACGCTTCTTCGCGTCGTCGGACGGCTCCGCCTCGACCTTGCGCGCCATCGCCGCGACCAGGATCTCGTTCGCCTTGCGCCCGTCGAGCTGTAGTTGCCAGGAGTCGCCGCCGTCTTCGCTATGCAGCACGACGCCGTCGTGGCCGACGGCCCAGCCGCGCTGGTCGTCGACGAAAAAGACGGCCGTCAGATCGGAGCTCACCGGCACCGGCGATTGCTTCCACGACGTCCCGCCGTCGCGCGACACGAGCACGTGCCCCCGCTGACCCACGGCGACGAGGCGCTCGCCTGCATGCGCGATCCCCTGAAGCAGGCTGCGTTGCGCGAGCGGGCTCATCTGCGCCGGCGTGTCGAGCACGTCGACGAAGGGAGCGGCACCCGCGCGAGGCAACGAAAGCGCGGCAGCGATCGACAGCGATGCGGCGACGATGCGAAACGCGTTCATGATCGAAGTCGTTGTCGAGGCGCTGCTAACGCAAGCCCGCTCCAGCGAGCGCATCCGCCGTCCAGGCGCTGTCGCGCGGCAGCTCGCTCATGTACTTGAGGCCGCCGTACGTCCCGAAGAGACCCGTGATGTTGTAGGCGCCCGAGCTGAAGTCGTAGATCGCGAACGTGTCGCCGAACGGCGCCTGCACATCGTAGCTGTACGACTGGAACGCGAAGCTCGCGCGATAGAGCTGCCCGCGCGCGTCGTACTCGTCCGACGCGAGCGCCGTCCAGCTATCCTCGTCGATGTAGAACACCCGTTTCGCGTAGATGTGGCGCTTGTCGGGCTTAAGCGTGCCTTCGACGACCCAGACGCGATGCAGCTCCCAGCGCACGAAGTCCGGGTTCAGGTGATGCGGTGTCGTGATGTCGGACGCCGGCTTGTGGTAGGTCAGCCGATAGCTGCTATAGGGGACATACATCTCCTTCTTGCCGACAAGCTTCCAGTCGTAGCGGTCGAGCGCGCCGTTGAAGACCGAAACGTCGTCGTACGTGCCGGCGCCGGCAGCGCCGGGATTCGGCGTGTCGTAGGCGAGGTCGGGCGCCAGGCGCACGCGACGCTGGCCCGGCAGGTATTGCCATGCGCGTCGCGGCTGCTTGAGCGGGTTCACCGAGTCGATGATGAGCAGAGCCTCGCCATTGCGCCGCGCCGGTCCGACGTAGAGCAGCTTGTTGTACCAATAGGGCTCGCTCGGGCTGATGACGCCCGTGTGCTTCGGATCGTAGATCGGCCACGCCCAGAACGCGTCGGCGGCGACGGCGAGCGTCGCGACACCGACCGCGTCGACATTCCAATTCTCGTAACGGCTGCCGTCGTAGCCCAGCCCGCTGTAGCGCAGCAGATGGTTCCACATCACCTCGGCGCCGGTCTTCGGAATCGGAAACGGATAGCCGGGTAGCGCGTTCTCGACGGCAAGACCGTTTTCGATCGCCTTGGCGCCGGTCGCGTTCTTCACCGTGTTGTCGATCACGCGCTGCGGGACGCCGACGGTGCGGTGCGTCGGATAGACGTCGAGACGCATCGTCTTGTATCGCTTCAGGAGCTCCTTCGCGCCTTCGGTCAACTTGTCGCCCTGCGCCGCGACGTCCTTCTCCGTGATGACCAGGCGCGGCTTCTCGTCGGCGAACGGATCGGGACGCAGCGTCGCGCCCTTCTGATAGTTCGCCGGCGCGGCGAGGGGACCCGTGTAAGCCGGAATCGTGCCGTCCTTGCTGCCGGCCTTCTCGGCGCCGATCGGCGTCAGCGTAGTGCCGAGCTGCTTCGCTTCGTCGGCGGTGACCGCCGCGAGCGCGCTCGCGCTTACGATCGCCGCGAAGCCCGCGGCCAGCATCGTCTTGCCAGGCATGATGCTTCTCCTCTCGAATCAGAAAGTGGTCTTGAACGTCAGCGAAAC
>Ga0068856_100001827_pt1 | contig 22255 bp, 20 predicted proteins | sample KBSCornC62_FD_66595 | JGI IMG/M metagenome (GOLD analysis project Ga0068856, IMG submission 66595) | Corn rhizosphere microbial communities from Kellogg Biological Station, Michigan, USA - KBS Corn C6-2 | ecosystem: Host-associated > Plants > Roots > Rhizosphere > Soil ... | reverse complement strand
ATCGATCAAAAAACACGAAAGCTTCGGCGCTGCGCTAGCGCAGCGCCGAAGCAGACCGAACCATGAACAACTGTCACCCATCCATCCGGTCTGTTTTGTTACCCATCCATCCGCTGGACACGACGTCGCGAAAGCGACGGCGAGACGGGTGAGGGGTAGCCGCAAGCACGACGCCCGTGGCTACCCCTCATCCGGCGCTTCGCGCCACCTTCTCCCACAAGGGAAGAAGGGAAAAAGATGCGAGCTACAGGCCTGCTAAACCCCGCGCGCCTTCAGCGCGCCCTGCTGCACATGGAACGCGGCCAGCACCAGCAAGCCCGCGCCGGCGACCGACCAGCACGCCACCGGCGCCCAATGCAAGAGCGGCGCGTAGTCCGGCAGCTTTTGCAGGCCGCCGGCAACCGCCGCCATCCGCGCGAAAGTGGCGAGCGCCAGCGCGGAAAACACCAACCCGAGCACCTTGCCTTCGGCGCCTCGTTCGCCGATGGCGAGCGCCGCCGAGATCGCGCTCATCAGCATGCAGCCCCAGGCCGCGCCGGCGATGAATTGCGCCGCGATCAGCGTGTTGAGATTGCCGGCAAGCTCCGCGCCGAGCACCGCGAATGCGCCGAGCAGGCCCGCGATGCCCATCACGATCACCCCGCCGCGGCGCTTGACCACCGCGCTGGCCGGAAACATCGCGATGTTAAAACCGATCCAGAACACCGGCATCAGCCATTCCAGATCGGCCGCTTTTGCAAAACGCAGATAAAACGGCGCGCTGTTGATGCTGAAATGCAGTTGGTAGCCCAGCGCCAGCAGCACCATCGATGCGATAAAGGCAGCAGAGGTCTTGCCGAGCGGTTTTGCGGTCTTGCCCGGTTTATCGGCCGGCGAGGTTTGATCCACCAGCCCACGCTCGACCCTGGACAGCGCCAGCGCGGTGAGCAGCAGCACCACGCTCGAAATCACGAACGGCAGCCGCGCATCCCAGTCGCGCAACACCACGCCGAGATAGGGCGACACCGCGCCCGCCAGCCCGTAGCCGAGCATCGCCAGCGCCGCCAGGAACGGGACCGACGGCTTTGCGCGATGTTTGCCGAGCAAGGTCAAAGGCGGCGCGCGCAAGGCCGACGACGTGATCGCCCAGATCACGATCAGCGCGATGAACCAGCCTTGCGCTGTTGGGCCGGTGCCGGCCACGAACGGCAGCGCCACGAAGGCTGCACAGGACAGCGCGGTCAATCCGCCCACGAACGCGCCGAGCCGGCCGACAAACGGCGCGATCCTGTCGGCCGCGATCCCCATCGCGGTATCGGTGATGGTGAAGATCGCCTGATCCATCATCAGCACCAGGATCACCGCCGATGGCGCGAGGCCGACCTTGGCCGCCAGTTGCGGCAGATAGATCACATAGGTGGTCCAGCCCAGCGTGAAAACCAATTGCAGGATGGCGAGATAGACGCCGGTGCGATTGGCGGGCCTCGTGTCGGTATCGGTCGAAAGTTCGGCTGTAGTCATGTCCGGCTCCACGCGCACCATAAACGAGAGAATACGGCGATGGAACGACACTTCCTCTCTCCCCTTGCGGGAGAAGGGAAAGCACTAGCGCGCCTTGCGGAAGGTCAGATTGATGCGCCGGCGGCCCATCAGCGCGTGCTCGCCATCGGCGAGCGGCGCAACGCCATGGAAGGCCAGCCGCGCCGGCCCGCCCCACACCACGATATCGCCATGCTGCAACCGGTAGCGCTGCGTCTTGTCGCTGCGTTGCAATCCCCCAAACAGGAAGATCGCGGGCAGGCCCAGCGACACCGACACGATCGGTGCTGCGAAATCATGTTCGTCGCGGTCCTGATGCAGCGACATCCGCGCGCCCGGTTCATAGCGGTTGATCAGACAGGCGTCCGGCGCAAAGCCGGCAAAGCCCGCCTCCGCCGCGGCATCGGCGGCAAGCCTCCGAAACGAGGCCGGCATCGCCGGCCACGGTTTTCCCGATTGCGGGTCGGCGCCATCGTAACGATAGCCGGAACGGTCGGTCACCCAACCGGCGTTGCCGCAATTGGTCATCGCCACCGACATCTGATGGCCACCCGGCGTCGACATATGGCGGAACGGGGCCTGCTCCGCGATCTCGCGCAGCGCCGCGATCAACTCATCTTCGAAAGGGGTCACAAATCCGCGCAACAGCACGGCGCCCTCGGCGATTTCCTCGCGCGAGGGCTGGACGTCAGGCAGGCTTGCAAAGAGATCGGCGGTCAACGTGTGCGCACTCGCTTGGCAACGTCACTTGGCGTCATGAAAGATCACGCCGACGGTATGGCGCTGGCCGGAACGGATCCGGCTGACGCCATGGCGCAAATTAACCCGGTAAACCCCGCGCGTCCCCTGCACCGGCCGGTGATGCACAGCAAACGCCACGGCATCGCCCTGCCCGAGCGGCGCGACTTCCGCGCGCGACTGCATCCGCGGCCGCTGCTCCGTCATCACGAACTCGCCGCCCTCGAAATCGCGGCCGGGTTCCGACAGCAGGATCGCCACCTGCAACGGGAACACGTGCTCGCCATAGAGGTCCTGGTGCAGGCAATTGTAATCGCCCGGACCATATTGCAGCAGCAGCGGCGTCGGCCGGGTCTGGCCCGCGTCGTGGCAGCGTTTCAGGAACGCGTCGTGCGAGGCGGGATAGCGGATGTCGATACCCATCGCCTCGTTCCAGCGATTGGCGAGACCGTGCAGTTTTGCATACAGCGCCGGCCGCAATAACTGGATCAGCGCCGGCAGCGGATAGCAAAAATATTGATACTCGCCGCGGCCAAACCCATGACGCCCCATCACGATGCGGCTGCGGAAGTTTGCCTCATCCGGATAAAGCGTCGCAATGGCGCGGCATTCGTCCGGCGTCAGCAGGTTCTTCAGCACCGCGCAGCCCTGCGCATCGAGGTCGGCGGTCGCCTGCGCCCAGTCGATGGCGTCGATTCGGGAGGAGATGCCGGACGGCGGCGCGATGGTTCTTTGAGCACTGGTTTTCATGGCGAGTATCCTCGCAGACGGGGCCGGGCCGAGCCACCCGATTTCCGGGCAAGCCCGCGCACCAACCACGGCGTCATCCCCGCGAAAGCGGGGAACCAGTATTCCAGAGCGCCTCATGTTTACTCGAAACGCTCTGGAATACTGGGTCGCCCGGCCAAGCCGGACGATGACGCTCGTTTGTCACCCCAATACTGGCAACTCAATCACATCATAGGCATGGCGAAGGCTGCGTTTCAGCACGGGGTCTTCGAGTTCGTATTCAAAGCGGCTGGCGGGGCGGATGCCGCCCTTGGCGGCAAAGGTGCCGCCAAACATCGCGCAGCCGTCGGGCAAGCCCGCTTTGCCGAATTTACCTTCGATCAACTGCTTGACCGGCAGCATCGCATCCAGCGTGCCCTCCTGGTACAGCACGCGCTCGCCCTTGATCCAGGCGTAGGCGCGCAGGATCATGCGGTCCCAATGATCGATGACGTCCTCGAGTTCCCAGAGTTCCGAGGCGACCGGCTTGTCGCACATCTGCTTGGAAACCGTGACGCTGTAGGTTTCCACCTTGCGGTCGGTATGATCGGAACCGAGGCCGACAAAAATTCGGCCCTGCCAGCCGATCAGCACGAACTCGACCTCGCCGCTGGAATCGCCGCCGGAGACCTCGATGGAGTCGGCGGTGGTGATGCGGCTAGCCGAGACGCGGTAGTAGATCGGCGTGGTCGCCGGCCGCGCGATGCCGATCGCCTCCAGCTCGGCGATGTGCTTGTCGCGCGCCACCGGATCGCGGCCGGTCCAGCCGGCGATCACGGCCTGGTCGATCGCGAGCGTCAGCAGGGTCGAGGCGCCGTGATCGTCGATGGTGAAGGTCAGGTCAAACACGGATGGCCTCCTCCATTCCCGCCGCCAACTCGAATATGCGGCGATCCGACCCGCCGGCCGCCGCCAGCATCAGTCCGACAGGCGCTTCGCCCTCGCGCTGCGCCGGCAGCGAGATCGAGCAGCCGTCGATCATGTTGATCAGCGAGGGGTTGCGCAACGCGCGCAGATTTTGCGTGGTAAAGGCCTTGTCGTCGGAAACAAGATCGGCGATCCGCGGCGGCGTATTGGCCGTGGTCGGCATCACCAGCGCGTCATACGGCGCGATGCGGGTCTCGATGCGCGAGATCATCGAGCGCCGCGCATTGAGGAGGTCGACATAATCGGCCGCGCTCATGCCCTCGCCGCGCAGGATGCGCGCGGAGACGCGGGGGTCGTAGACGTCGCCCTTGCTGGCGATCAGGAAGCGATGCCAGGCATAGCTCTCCGCCGCCGAAAACCCGCCCTTGGTGTTCATCACGCCGATGTCGAGGAATTCCGGCACCTCGATCCGCTCGATCGACGCGCCCTCGTGCGCGAGCGTCGCCAGCGCGCGTTCGAATATTTTCGCTACCGCGTCGTCGAGATCGTCGAGCACGATCGTGGTCGGCACCGCGAGCTTCATGCCCTTGATCGGGCGTGGCCGCAGCGGGACGACAGGCTCGTCGGCCAGTACGGCATCGAGGATTGCACAGCACGATACCGAGCGCGCCAGTGGCCCAAAGCTGTCGAGCGTGGACGACAGCGGCACGCCACCGTCGAGTGGCACCCGCCGTTGCGTCGGCTTGAAGCCGACAATGCCGTTGAACGCCGCCGGAATCCGGCAGGAGCCGCCGGTGTCGGTGCCGAGCGCGCCATAGGCCATGCCGTCGGCGATCGATACCGCGGCGCCCGACGACGAGCCGCCCGGCACGTGACCAGTGCTGCGCTGCCAGGCGCTTTTCGGCGTGCCGTAATGCGGGTTGATGCCGATGCCGGAATAGGCGAATTCGGTCATGTTGGTGCGGCCGATCACGACAAAGCCGGCACGGCGCAACCGCGCCACGACCGTGGCATCGGCCTGGGCCGGCGCGGAATCATCGAGCGCGCGGGAGCCGGCGCGGGTCACCTGCCCCTTGATGTCAAAGAGATCCTTGATCGAGACGGGAATGCCGGCGAAGCGCGACGGCGCCGCATTGGCCTTGCGCAGGCGGTCCATTGCTTCGGCCGCCTCGATCGCCGCCTCCTTGTCGACATGGATGAAGACGCGCTGGCCCTCGCCGGCGGGATCGGCGATCCGGCCGATGCATTGTTCGACCAGCTTTCGCGCCGTGGTGCGGCCATGTTCGAGGTCATCGGCCAGCGAGGCAATCGTCGGAATTTTACTCATGCGAACTCTCTCAAGCGTGGAACCCCCGCACACGGCCGGGCCTGTCGACTATGGATCAGGATGATCTTGGATGTCGAGATCGAGCAGCGCGGAACTCAGCGATTTGCCGTGCGCATCGAGCGCCAGCGACCGCGTCACGCCGCCGCCGAGCGCCTGGTCCATCACGAAATTCAGCGCCGCGATATTGGGCAGCTCGTAGCGGACCACCTCGCCTTCGACCACGCCGGAAAAATGCGCTTTTACCCGCGCGCTGGTGACCTGCTCCAGCAGCAGCGGATAGTGTTTTGCGTCATAGGCGATGACGGAAATGTTGGAAATGTTGCCCTTGTCGCCGGTGCGGGAATGGGCGATGTCGCGCAGCTTCATGCCTTACGCTCCCACAAAGCGGACCTGCGGCTTGGCGAGGCCACGCGGCAGCAGCACGGAAGCCACCGCGACCACGTCGCGCGCCGACTTCCACGCGCCGCCGCCCGCAGCCGGACCGTTGGTGTAGAGCGTTTCGACCTCGTTGCCGATCCGCACCGCCTCGCGCAGGTTTTCGGTGCGACCGGCAACGCGAACGCGCACCTCATAGGGCTCGTTGGCATGCGCCGAGACTTCCGCGCCATGGAGAGACTCCACGCCGATCAGCTCGAACCGCAATTCGCTGGCCGCGACGCCGGTGAGCTTCAATCGCTCACGCACGATGTCGAGCGCCAGCCGGCCGCGCGCCAATGCGCCCGGACCCGCGTAGGAAATCTGTCCTTCGCCGATAAAGCTGTCGACATAACCGACCGAAACCTTCAGCGTATCGGTGCGCTTTGTCCCGCGCCCGCCGCTGACCCGCACGCGATCGGGCGCGATCTCCTCGACCTTCACTTGCGAGAAATCCGCGACCACGTCCGGCTGAAGGTAGCGTTTGGGATCGTGCACTTCGTAGAGCAATTGCTCCCGGCAGGTCTGCGCCGTCACCGCGCCGCCGGAGCCCGCGACTTTTGTGATGACCAGCGCGCCGTCTTCGCCGACCTCGCCGATGGGAAAGCCGAGCCGGGCGAGGCCTTCGACATCCTTGAAGCCGGGATCGGCAAAGTAACCGCCGGTGATCTGGCCGGCGCATTCGAGCAGATGGCCCGCGACGGTGCCCTGCCCCAGCAGATTCCAGTCGTCCATCGCCCAGCCGAACGCATGGATCATCGGCGCCAGGAACAGCGCCGGATCGGAAGCGCGGCCGGTGATGACGACATCGGCGCCTTCAGACAGCGCCTGCGCCATGGGTTCTGCGCCGAGATAGGCATTGGCCGACAGCAGGCGGTTGCCGAGCTGTTTTATCGTGCCGGGAAACTCCATGATCGGGAGATCGCCGTCCTTGCAGGCATCCAGCACATCGTCGCCGACGATCGCCGCGATCTTCAGCGACGGCAGCCCGAGAGACCTTGCGATCTCCGCGGTCTTCCGCGCCGCGGCTTCCGGATTGGCCGCGCCCATATTGGTAACGATTTTTATTCCTTTGGCGGCGCAGATCGGCAGCACCGCGCGCATCCGCTCTTCCAGCAGCGGATCGTAGCCGCTGTCGGGATTCTTCATCCGCGCCTGCTGCGCCAGCGCCACGGTGCGTTCGCCGAGGCACTCGAACACCAGATAATCGATCTCGCCTTTTTCCGCGAGTTCGACCGCGGGCTCGATGCGATCGCCCGAATAGCCCGCGCCGGATCCGATCCTGATGGTGCGCATTTACTTCAATCCGAAATAGGCCCGCCGCAGCGCTTCGTTGTCGGTCATTTCCGCGACCGTTCCCGAAAAGCGGATGCGGCCGCCTTCCAGCACGAACACCCGGGTGGCCACTTCAAGGAAGCCGATATTCTGCTCCGCGATCAAAAGCGCAAGGCCCCGGCTGCGCAAATCGCTGAGGATTCGGATCACTTCCTTGACGAACAGCGGCGACAACCCCGCGGAGGGTTCGTCCATCACCAGCAGCTTCGGTTCGGCCGCCAACGCCTTCGCGATGCCGAGCATCTTGCGCTGGCCGCCCGACAGGCTGGAAGCCGGCGCGCGGCGTTTATCGCGCAGCACCGGAAAGATGCCGTAGAGTTCTTCCACCCGCGCGTCCGGATTGGCGTGCCCGAGCGCCTGCGCGCCGACGCGGATGTTCTCCTCGATCGAGATATCCGGAAATACCGCGAGTTCCGACATGTAGGTCATGCCGAGCCGCATCCGGTCGCTGGAACGCATCTTTGTGATGTTGGTATCCGCAAGCGTGATGTTGCCGCCGCGCGCGTCGATCAGGCCGACCAGCGATTTGAGGAAGGTGGTCTTGCCGGCGCCGTTGGCGCCGAGCAGCAGCACGGTCTCACCGGCCCGCACATCGAGATCGACGCCCCACAGCACCTGCATGGTGCCATAGCCGGCATCGACGCCGGCGGCCTTCATCAGCGGACTGGTAGCTTCAGGCGGCATGCTCGCCTCCCAAAAACACCTCGATCACCTGCGGCACCTGCACGGCGACCGCGAGCTTGCCCTCAAATATCTCCTTGCCGGCGTTCATCACAATGACGCGGTCGGTGATGTGTTCGATGAACCCCATCAGATGCTCGACGACAATGATCGCGATGCCCGATTGCGCCAGCGCCTTGATGCGCTCCGCGATCCAGTCGAGCTCGGCCGGATTGAGCCCGGCCGCGAGTTCGTCGAGCAGCAGCAATCGCGGACGCGTCGCGAGCGCGCGCACCAGGTCGAGCATCTTCTGCTGCGCATTGTTGAGGTCCGTGGCGGGACGATCCGCGACCTCGGCCAGCCGGTATTCGTCGAGCAATGCCTGCATCGTCGGCGGCGTGACGGACGCACGGCCATACGCCAGCGCGACCTCGATGTTCTCTCGGACGGTCAGCGACATGAACGGCTTTGGGATCTGGAAGGTACGATTGATGCCGCGATGAACCAGTTTGTGCGAAGCCATGCCGCCGATCGAGACGTCGTCCAGCATCACCTCGCCGCCATCAGGCGCATACAGGCCGGAGATCACGTTGATCGCGGTGGTCTTGCCCGAGCCGTTCGGGCCGACCAGTCCCAAAATTTCGCCGGGCACGACGTGGAAGCTCAAGCCGTCGAGCGCGTGGAAGCCGCCAAAGCGCTTTATCACCTTCGAGACGGTGAGGATCGGCTTGTTGTCAGGGGACACGCCAGCCCCTCCGCGTTGCGAGCGAGACAAGGCCCGCGGGCAAGAACAGCACCAGCCCCATGATCAGCAGGCCGTAGATTAGCTGGAAATATTGCGGCGTGGTAAAGCCGATCAGGTTGTAGATGCCATAGAGAATGATGACGCCGACGATCGGACCGGTGATGGTGGCGACGCCGCCGAACAGCGCGAACACGATGGCAAAAATGCTGAAATCGCCGGAGAAGACGTTGTCGGGATAGAACACCGAAACGTACCAGGCGTAAACGCCGCCGGCGAGACCCGCGACCAGCGCGGACGCCAGCCACGCGATGACGCGCATCTTCACCACATTGACGCCCGCCATCGAGGCCGAGACCGCGTCCTCGCGCACCGCCTGCAACGCGAGGCCAAAGCGCGAGTTTTTCAGGAACACGACTACGCCCAAGGTCAGCGCAAGCACCACCAGCGCGGCCGCATAGGCCATGTTCGGGTTGAAGGTCGCGGACAGCGACACGCCGTACGGCCCCTTGGTGATGTTCTCCAGTGCGGGATTGGCGACGAAATGCAGCACCGCGAGCGACGCAGCGAGATTGGCGATGGCAAAATACGCGCCCGACAGCCGCAGCAGCGGCGTCAGCAACAGCCCGAGCGCGACACCGACAACGCCGCCGGCAAGTACCGCGACGATCGCAGGCGACTGGAAATGCATCACCACGATCGCAAAGCCATAGGCGCCCGCGCCGAAGAAGCCGACATAACCGAACGGCAAATAGCCGGTAAATCCATAGATGATGTTGACGCCCTGCGCGAGCACGAGGAAAATGACAAAGTTGAACAGCAGAAGATGGTTCTGGTAGACGCCCGGCAGCACCGCGAGGATGACCACCAGCGGCGCCACGATGAACAGCAGATGTTTTATCGCGCTAGGCAACGCGCACCCGCCTTCCAAGCAACCCGCTCGGACGCAGCAGCAGGATGAAGATCAGGAGCACATAGGGCAAAAGGTCCGCCCACGAGCTGAGATAGGTCTGCACCAGCATGTAGCAGACACCGTAGACCACGCCGCCGAGCGCGGTGCCCAGGGGGTTGCCGAGCGAGCCCAGTACGACGATGGCGAACGAGGTCACGGTGGCGTCGGCGCCGAACGCGGGCGTCACAGAACCGAACATGAAGGGCGCGAACACGCCGGCGACGGCCGCAAGTCCAAGCCCGATGCCGAAGGCTGCCGCCGAAACACGGTCGACGTCGATGCCGGTCGCCAACGCCTCGTCGCGGCGCGACATCACCGCGCGGGTCAGCGTGCCCAGACGGGTGCGATACAGATAGACATAGACGAACGCGATCGCGATCAGGCTGGTGGCGGCCGCGATCACCCAGGGTGCCGGAAATCCCTGGCCGAGGATCGAGATCGGCCCGGCGCCGCCGGGCTTGCCGCCGAACCATTTGACCTTGATCGTCGTAAAGACGGTGCCGAGCAGCCGGCTCTGGATCGAGCGTTCGCTGGTGCCGGCAAAGATCGTGGTAATCGCCTCGATCACCTGCGAGAGACCGAAGAACAGGATGATCGACAGCATCTCCGGATTGACCGAGACCTGCAGCCGCGGCACCAGCACCCAGTACAAGAGCATACCGACCAGCACGAAAATCACGAACGCCAGCGGCACCGCGAACAACGGATCGATACCGGCAAGCGACACGATGCCGAAGGCGACGAACGCGCCCAGCATCAGGAAGTCGCCATGCGCCAGGTTGACGATGCGCATGACACCGAACACGAGATTGAGGCCGATGCCGACCAGGCTGAAATACAGCCCGAACAGCACGCCGGCGACGAGCGCGTAGGTCAGCATTTGCGCATCGCCCCCGGCGTCCGACTTGCGGCCTCGAATAGCCTCATGGACGCGGATAGACCGGCTTGCCGGTCGCGGTCTCGTGCGGATAGACCGAGATGAACTTCAGCTTCTCGGGATTCTTCTCGTCGAGCTCAAGCTGTCCAAGTGGCGTCAACTCGCCGATCTGGCCGCCCATCTCGTCCAGCGCATAGGTGCCGTCCAGCGTCTTGAGCTGGCCGGACAGGCTGAAATTCGCCTTGCGCAATTCCATCTGGTCGAGGCTGGTCGCCACCGACAGCGTCTTCTCGATCACGAGGCCGGTGGTGTAGCCGGCCACTGCGTTGAAGCCGAACTCGATCTTGCCGTCGGGATAGGCCTTGTCCCAGGCCGCCTTGTACTGCTGCATGTCCATGCCGAAGTTGACTTTGTATTCCAGCTCGGACGGCGGCACGTAGGTAAAGACATGCTCAAGTCCCTTGGCGCCGACATTCTTCTCCAGCAGTTCGGTCTCCAGCCCGGGATAGATGCAGAACAGCATCTTGAACTTGACGCCGACGTCCTGCACGTTGCGCAGGAACGCGATGTCGTTCGGCGCATAGCCGAAGTGAATCACGGCGTCCGGCTGGGTGTTGTTGATGTTGTTGATGATCACCGTGTAGTTCGTGGTCTCGGTCGGAATGCCCTGGTCGTAGACGATCTCGATCGGCGCGCCGGAATCCTTGACGAATTTTCTGAACGCGTTGGCCTGGGTGCCGGTGAATTCGTTGGTCGAATAGAGGATCGCGATCTTCTTGATGCCGAGCTTCGGACCGTCTTGCGAGACGAAATCGGCGACCGGCTTCGGCCAGATCGTGGAGACCGGATCGGCCATCAGCGCGATGTAGGGATTGTCCTTGGAAAAGAAGCTGGCGCCGGTGCCGGTCTGGTCGAACAGGAACATCTTGTGGTCGCGCGCGATGGTCACGGCGGGCGCGGTCAGCACCGAACCGGAATCGGCGACCAAGAGATCGACCTTGTCCTGGGTGATGAGCTGATTGTACAGCGTCGACGCGGTCGCGGTGTTGCTCTGGTCGTCATAGGAGACGAGCTTGACGGGAATCTTCTTGTCGAACGCCTTCACATAGACGCCGCCTTCAGCATTTTTCTGGTCGGCCCACAGTTTGAGCGCGCTGTAAACCGGCATCGAAATCGACGCAAAACGCCCGGACGACGCATAGAGCGTGCCGATCTTGATTTCCGCCGGCGCGTCGGCTGCCACCGCTTGTGTGGCCATCGCCAGACCCGCAACCAATACCGCGCCTGTCACCTTCAGCATCTAAAAATCCTCCCGGAATTTCTGGTTCGGCGGCACCATAATCGGGGGGTCGAAGGGATACAAGCGCCGCCGCCTTATCCATTATGCGCGGCCCGGAATAGCGGCATGCGCGCTGCAAGCTGGACCGTTGACGCCGGGCGGTCCAATGTCGCATCAAGGTTGGAACCAGCGGGCCGAGTGACCCGCGATAGGGAGGACAAGATGGCCGAGCCGACGCGCGCGCGACCGAAACCGACGCCGGAAACCCAGCATTTCTGGGATGGCACGCAGGCCGGCGAGCTTCGCCTGCAGCGCTGCGATGCCTGCGCCAATGTCTACTTTCCGCCGCGGCCGTTCTGCCCGTCCTGCGCCTCGCGCAAGGTCAGCGTGTTCAAGGCAACCGGCAAGGGCAAGCTCTACAGCTATGTCATCCATCATCGCCCGGTGCCCGGCTTCACACCGCCCTACGCCATCGCGGTGGTAGAACTGGATGAAGGCCCGCGGATGATGAGCAACATCGTCGAGTGTCCGCAGACGCCGGAAGCACTGGAACTCGACATGAGACTCGAAGTCGCGTTCGAAAAGCTCGACGACAAGATTTCCCTTCCCCTGTTCCGCCCGGCGAAGGGATAAGCACGATGCGCAGGAACCAGGTCGCCGTCGTTGGCGCTGCCGAGACCACCGAGCTCGGCGTTATCCCGAACATGTCGCAGATCCAGTTGCATGCCGACGCAGCGCTGAACGCCATCGCCGATGCCGGCTTGAAACTGTCCGACATCGACGGCTTTGCTACCGCGGTGGAGACGCCGCAGCAGATCGCGCATTATCTCGGCATCACGCCGACTTGGGTCGATGGCACCTCGGTCGGCGGCTGCTCGTTCATGCTGCATGTCCGTCATGCCGCGGCCGCGATCGAGGCCGGCCTGTGCAAGACCGTGCTGATCACGCATGCCGAAAGCGGCAAGTCGAATATCGGCCGCACGCCGCGTATGACGGGCGCGGACAGCCTGAACGGCCAGTTCGAACTGCCTTACGGCGTGTCGACGCCGGCCAGCATGTTCCCGATCCCGGTGCTGCGCTACATGAAGACGCACGGCATCACCCATGAGCAGATCGCGATGGTCGCGGTAGCGCAGCGCGAATGGGCCGCGAAGAACCCGCGCGCCACCATGAAGGCGCCGATCACGGTCGAGGACGTGCTGAACTCGCGGATGATCGCCTATCCGTTCCGCATCCTGCAATGCTGCCTCGTCACCGACGGCGGCGGCGCGCTGATCCTGACTTCGGCCGATCGCGCCAAGGACTTTCCGAAAAAGCCGGTCTATATCCTCGGCACCGGCGAGAGCGTGGAAACGCCGATGGTCAGCCAGATGAAGACCTTCGACAGCTCGCGTGCCTTCAAGGTCGCGGGCCCCCTGGCGTTCAAGGAAGCCGGCATCACCCACAAGGACGTCGATCATCTGATGATCTACGACGCGTTTGCGCATCTGCCGCTTTACGGCCTAGGAGATCTCGGCTTCATGCCGCATGAAGAGACCGGCAAATTCATCGCCGACGGCAATACCCGGCCCGGCGGCAAGCTGCCGCTCAACACCAATGGCGGCGGCCTCAGCTACATGCATTCCGGCATGTACGGCATGTACGCGCTGCAGGAAAGCGTGCGCCAGATGCGCGGCATCGCACCCGCGCAGGTGCCGGGCGCGAAAATCTCGGTCTGTCATGGCGTCGGCGGCATGTTCGCCGCGTCCGGCACGATCATCTTTACGAACGAGCGGTAGCTGCGGGTATCACCTCTCCCATCGGGAGAGGTCGGCGCAACGCGCCGGGTGAGGGGTTTCCACCTATCGATAGGACGTACCCCCTCACCCCAACCCTCTCCCCATGGGAGAGGGAGCGCGCTTTCGCCGTGACGAGATCGGAATCTGACAAACACGGGAGGCCATCATGGCGCAGGCAAAATCACTCGACGGAAAATCCATCATCGTCACCGGCGCCGGGCGCGGCATCGGGCGCGAGATCGCGCTGCTCTGCGCGGCCGAAGGCGCCAAGGTTGTGGTCAACGATCCCGGCGGCGCCGCCGACGGCTCGGGAACGAGCGCTTCTCCCGCCGAAGAAGTCGTCGAGCAGATCAGGAAGCGCGGCGGCACGGCAGTCGCCAATTTCGAGACCGTTGCCGAGGCGATCCCGGCCAGCCGGATCGTGAAGATGGCGGTCGACAGTTTTAGCAAGCTCGACGGCGTGGTCAACAATGCCGGCATCCTCCGCGACGCGATCTTCCATCGCATGAGCATCGACGCGTTCGAATCCGTCATCAAGGTGCATCTGATGGGTTCCTTCTATATCTCGCACGCCGCGGCGCGGTTGTACCGCGAGCAGGAAAGCGGCGCGTTCGTTCATTTCACCTCGACCTCGGGACTGGTCGGCAATTTCGGCCAGGCCAACTACGCCGCGGCAAAACTCGGCATCGTCGGCCTGTCGAAATCGATCGCGCTCGACATGAACCGCTACAATGTGCGTTCCAACTGCATTTCGCCGTTTGCCTGGAGCCGGCTGATCGGGACGATTCCAACCGAGACCGAGGCCGAGAAGGCACGCGTCGAAAAGATCAAGCAGATGGGACCGGAAAAGATCGCACCGGTTGCGGCCTATCTGCTCAGCGACGCCGCCAAGGATGTCACCGGGCAGATTTTTGGCGTGCGCATGAACGAGATATTCCTGTTCAGCCAGAACCGCCCCCTGCGTTCGGTGCAGCGCGCCGAAGGCTGGACCCCGCAGACCATCGCCGAGCACGCGATGCCGGCGCTGAAGCCGTCGTTCTACAAGCTTGACCGCTCGGCGGATATTTTCAATTGGGATGCGATCTAGTCGCGCACCGCGCCCGGCGCCCACGTTCGCTACTGCGGAAAACGCTACTCGATGCGACGCCGCGATGACGCTGGTCGTTCGCGGCAGTGTTTAATATTGCTCTATCTTCGGTTGATTTTCAAAACTTCGCCCGCTTTATGCCGGGATTGCGGGCACATAATTACCTCCCAACAAAAACCGGGGAGGAAATCATGACAAGCCTGCTGACCTTTCCAAACAAGCAATTGCTCAACCGCCGCAACCTTATCAGGGGCGCAGCGACATTGGCCGCAACGGCCGTAACCCTTAAGGCCGCCTCAGCGGAGTCCGTAACGCCATTTGGCGAGACCGGCGTTCCAATCAGGTCAACCGAGCGGCTGCCCTTGGGGCCGCTATCCGGGAGCCGCTATCCAGACCCTCATCTGGAGTCGCTCAAAAAACCCAAGGTCTCGTTCGGGCCTACCGGTTTCCCGGCGTTCGCCGGCACCAGCGCGGTTGAGCGCGTCGCGACCGGGTTCCGCTGGGCCGAGGGTCCGGTTTATTTCCCTGCTGGCCGCTACGCATTATTCAGCGACATTCCGAACAACCGCATCATGCGGCTGTCGGAGGATGATGGTCATCTGAGCGTGTTCCGCCAGCCATCGATGAACTCGAACGGCAACACCATCGATCGGGAAGGACGGCTGATCACATGCGAACACAGTGGCCGCAGGATCACCCGCACCGAACTCGACGGCTCCATCACTGTCATCGCCGACAAGTATAACGGCAAGAAACTGAATTCGCCGAACGACGTGGTTGTCGCTTCCGATGGATCGATCTGGTTCACCGATCCCGTCTACGGGATCGGTGGCTATTATGAAGGCCTCAAGGCCGAGCCTGAGCAGGAAAAGCACAACGTGTTCCGCGTCGATCCGAAATCCGGCAACATCAAGGTCGTGGTCGATGACTTCGTCGAGCCGAACGGTCTTGCCTTCTCCCCTGACGAGAAAAAGCTCTATGTCATCGACAGCGGATTCACCGACGGGCCGGATAACCCCGCCCATATCCGCGTGTTCGACGTGGATGTCGGCTCGGGGAAGGTGTCGAACGGCAAGGTCTTTGCCGAAATGCCCAAGCCAAGCATTACCGACGGCGTGCGCATCGACACGGACGGGCGTGTTTGGTGCTCCGTGGGTTGGGGCGATCCGAACGAGGACGGCGTGCGCTGTTACGCTCCGGATGGCGATCTGCTCGGGAAGATCCACATACCCGAAACTGTCGCCAACCTCTGCTTTGGCGGTCAACAGCGAAATAGATTGTACATTTGCGGCACGACATCGATCTACGCGCTCTACACGAGTGTCCAGGGGGCCATGAAGCCATGACCAGTTCGAGCCGTTTGATTCCTCATAATTATTGAGACGCTTCCATCCTTGGTCGTCCCGGCTAACGCCGGGACGACATTAGCGGTGCCCTCACCCACTGTTCCTCAACCCCGCCGAAACGCCGTTGATGGTGAGCTGGATGCCGCGCAGCACCTGCTCGTCCGGATTTTCGGCGCGATGCTCTTTCAGCAGTTCGACCTGGACGTGGTTGAGCGGATCCATGTAGGGAAAACGGTTGCGGATCGAGCGCTCCAACAGAGGGTTGCCCTGCAACAACCGCTCATGGCCCATGATGTCGAGCAGCGTCTCGATCGATGAATGCCATTCCTGGCGAATGCGTCCAAAAATCCTCTCGCGCAGCGCCACGTCGGGGACCAGTTCGGCATACCGCGAGGCGATCGCGATCGAGCTTTTGGCCAGCACCATGTCCATGTTCGACAGCAACATCCGGAAGAACGGCCACTCGCGATAGACCTCCTGCAGGAACGGCATGCCCTGCTCCGGATGATCTGCAATCCAGCTCTCGACCGCGCTGCCAAAACCGTACCAGCCGGGCAGCATCAACCGGCACTGCGCCCAGCTGAACACCCAGGGGATGGCGCGCAAATCCTCGATCTCGCGGGTCTTCTTGCGCGAGGCCGGACGGCTGCCGATGTTGAGCGTGGCGATCTCGTTGATAACGGTCGAGCCCCAGAAGTAGTCGACAAAACCGTCGGTCTCGTAGACCAGCCCGCGATAGGCCCTGAACGCCAGCGCGGACAATTCGTCCATCGCCTTGAGATATTCGACCCGCGGCGCGCTCTGCTGCGGCTGCAACAGGCTCGCTTCCAGCGTCGCAGCCGCGAGGATTTCCAGATTGCTGCGGCCGACCTCGGCGTTGGAATATTTGCTGGAGATGATCTCGCCCTGCTCGGTGATTCGGATCTGGCCGCTCACGGCGCCGCCGGGCTGCGCGATAATGGCGTCATAGCTCGGACCGCCGCCGCGGCCGACCGAGCCGCCGCGGCCGTGGAACAACCGCAGGCGCACGCCGTGCCGTTCGAATACTTCTACAAGGCCGATCTCGGCCTTGTAGAGTTCCCAGCCCGAGGTAACAAAACCGCCATCCTTGTTGCTGTCGGAATAGCCCAGCATCACTTCCTGGAGCGAGCCGAGACTGTCGACCAGCCGGCGGTAGTCATGCAGGGCAAGCATGCGATCCATGATGTGGCTTGAGGCCTGCAAGTCCTCGATGGTCTCGAACAGCGGCACGATGTTGATCGCGCTGCGGCCGGACGGATTGACCAGGCCGACCTCCTTCAGCAGCACGGCAACCTCAAGCATATCCGACATGCCCTTGCACATCGAGATGATGCATTGCGAGATCGTTTCGGGGCCGAATTTTGCGTGGGCTTCGGCGGCGGCGCGGAAGATCGCGAGTTCGCCGAGCGTCTCCTCGCTGTATTTCACGAAACTGGAGCTGAGCGGCCGCGCACTGCGCAACTCGCCGAGCAGCAGGTTGACGCGCGCTTCCTCGGCCAGCGCGAGATAGGACATGCCCGGCGTCGCGGCATCGAACAATTCCGCAACCGTGCGTTCATGCACCGCCGAATTCTGCCGCATGTCGAGCCGGGCCAGATGAAAGCCGAAGCAATCCACCGCGCGGCGCAGCAGCCGCAACCGGCCCCGCGAGATGACGCCGGAATGGTTGGCGACCAGGGAGCGATCGAGCACGTCGAGATCGGCCTTCAATTCCCTTACGCTTGCGTAAGCTGCGGCCTCGCCGACCGGCGCCCGCGTGGTTTCGACCTCGAGTTTTGCTGCGGTCGCCGTCAGACGGGCGTAGATGCCCGACACGGCAAGGCGATACGGCTCGCCGATCCGGTGCGGCGAAGTGTCCGGCGAGCGTCCTGCGAGCGCGCGCAATTCCTCGGATACGTCGGCAAGATGTGCCGCGATCGAGAGCTCGGCGCCGAGCGCATGCAGCTCCTCGAGATAGAAGTTGAGGATGCGGCTTGACTGTAGCCGCAAAGCGCCGCGCATCACCTCTGCCGTCACGAATGGATTGCCGTCACGATCGCCGCCGATCCAGCTCCCCATTTTCAGGAACGCTGCGAGTTCCCCGGAATCGCCGCCGTCTTCCTGGTTCAAGCGGTCTTCGAGATTGCAATGCAGCCGCGGCACCTCATGCAGGAACGTATAATCGTAGAACGACAGCCCGTTGCCGACCTCGTCGAGCACCGTCAGCTTGGTACGCCGGAGCAGATTGGTCTGCCACAGCGTCAGCACCTCGCGGCGCAATTGCTCGTCGGCCGCCTCGGTCTCTTCCGGCGTCAGTTGCATCCGCTCGCGCTGGTCCAGCAGCGCCGCGATATCCATCTCGCGATCCATCGTGCTCTTGCGCCGGACTTCGGTCGGATGCGCGGTCAGGACCGGGCTGACCTGCGCGTCTTTGAAAAAACGCCTGAGATCGGCGGCGCTGAGCCCGGCGTCGCGGGCGTGCGCCAACGTCTGCGTCAGCACACTGGGGTTCGGCCCGCCGCCGGGCGCGGTCCGGCTGCGCATCTGGCGGATGTTGTTCTGGTCTTCGGCGATGTTGGCGAGATGCGAGAAATAGCTGAAGGCGCGCACGATGCGCAAGGTCTCGCTGATCGACATGCCGTCGAGAATGGCCTCCAGTTCGCGCCGCGCCACGCTGTCCTCGTCGCGGTGGAAACGGATCGAGGTCTGGCGAATGCGTTCGACCAGGTCAAAGGCGTCGACGCCTTCCTGGTCCCGAACGGTGTCGCCGAGGATACGGCCGAGCAGCCTTATATCGTTACGCAGCCGGGCGTCTTCTTCCGCCGCCACGGCCTCAGCCGAGCGGTTGGACCGGATTTCGGCATCGGAAGACGCAGGAGAAGGCATCATCTGGGAAGACATCGGCTGGCCACTCCAGAAATTGCCCGGCAGTTCAAGAGTGTGCAATTTTTTGCCGCGGTGCAAGACGAAGATAGAGGCGATCACAGATCGAAACCGATGCCTCATCCTGAGGAGCGGCCGCTTGGCCGCGTCTCGAAGGATGACCGCACGCGTGGCCATGGTTCTCCCGGCGATGCGGAGCATCGTCCGGAACGCGCGAAGACGCGCTCCTCGCCATGAGGGTCAAATCCGTCGCCCGGCGCGTTCCCAATAGGGATCGCGCAGGCGGCGCTTGAAAATCTTGCCGGAATCCTCGCGCGGCAATTCTCGCTGGATTTCGATATGTTTTGGAACCTTGTAGTCGGCCAGCGCGGTTTTCAGCCGGGCGCGGATGCCGGGAATATCGAGCGTGACGCCGGCCTGCGGCTCGACCACCGCCATCAGCGCCTCGCCGAACTCCTCGTCGGGAATGCCGAACACCGCGCAATCATGCACGCCGGGAACCGCGTGCAGCGCCGCCTCGATCTCCGCGGGATAGATATTGACGCCGCCGGAGATCACCATGTCGCGCTTGCGGTCACAGATGAAGACATAGCCGTCCTCGTCGATGTAGCCGACGTCGCCCGAGGTGATAAAACCGTCGCGCTCGATCTCGGCGCGCTTCTCCGGCCTGTTGTGATAGGTGAAATCCGGGTTGCCTGAAATCCGCGAATAGATCTCGCCGATCTCGCCCTGCGGCAGCAGGCGGCCGTCATCGCCGACAAAGCGAAGTTCGGCGCCCGGCGCGATCTTGCCGACGGTGCCGGGCTTCTTCAGCGCGTCCTCGGAGTTCGCAAAAGTGACCGCGCCGGATTCGGTCGAACCGTAGAATTCATGGATGATCGGCCCCCACCATTCGATCATCGCGCCCTTGACGTCGGCGGGGCAAGGCGCCGCCGCATGAATGATGTGGCGCAGCGACGACACGTCGTATTTCCGGCGCACGGATTCCGGCAGTTTCATCAGCCGGATGAACATGGTCGGCACCATGAAGATGGTGTCGATCTTTTCCGTCTCGATCAGCCGCAAGAATTCTTCCGGCTCGAAACGCGGCATGAGCACCAGCGCGCCGCCAAGCCGGCCGGTGCGGATGCCGAACGAGTTTGGCGCAGAATGATAGAGCGGCCCCGGCAATAGCCCACGGATGTTCGACCGCAGCCCGTAGATCATGCCGCGCATGCGCTCGACGGACGCCGCCTGCTCCGGCGTTGGCGCGTTGCGGCGGACGCCCTTGGGATGACCCGTGGTGCCCGAGGTGTAGATCATGTTCTGCGGCTGCGGCACAGCGGGACCGTCATAGGGCGTCTGCCCGGCGATCCAGGATTCCAGATCGCGCGCGAAATCGGGCGTGGCGAGGAGATCGCGGTCGATCTTGTAGCTCGCCAGAATCTCCGGCGGCGGCGGCGCGCTGAGAACGGTGACGCCCGGCGCGATCGAACCACGCAGTTGATGCAGCAGGTCGGCATGGCCGATCAGCACCGAGGCCCCGGAGTCCTTCAGGATGTATTCGATTTCCTCCGGCTTGAAATGCCAGTTCACCGGCACGGCATAGGAGCCGAGCCGCATCACGGCATAGGCGGCCTCGATGAAGGCGATGTCGTTACGCATGAGGATGCAGACGCTGTCGCCCTGCTTCACCCCGAGCCGGTGCAATCCGCCGGCGATCCGCGCCGCGCGGCCGGCGACCTCGGCATGATCGCGCCGCTGCTCGCCGCTAATGATGCCGAGGAAAGGCTCAGACATCGACGAACTTCGGCGCGCGCTTGTCGATATTGGCGTGCACGGCTTCGAGTTGGTTGACGCCGCCCATCAGCTTCATCTGCTCGGCGGATTCGGCGAGCAGCGCCGGGCCGGGGTCGACCGACAGATTGTTGAGCATGCGCTTGGCGGCGCGGATCGCTTCCGGGCTCTTGCCGGCGATTTCGCGCGCCACCTCAAAAGCGACCGCGCGGGGATCGTCGCAGATCCGGGTCGCGAGGCCATAGCTCATTGCTTGCTGCGCCGAAAAAATCCGCCCGGTGTAGGTCAGTTCACGCAGGATATCGTTGCGCACCAGACTCGCCAGGATCGGCGTTCCCGCCATGTCCGGCACCAGCCCCCATTTGATCTCCATGATCGACATCCGTGCGTCCGGGGTCAGGAAACGCATGTCGGCGCCGAGCGCGAGCTGGAACCCGCCGCCGAACGCCACGCCCTGGATCGCAGCGATCACCGGCACCGGGAGCTGGCGCCAGCCCCACACCGCCTGCTGGGCATGATTGGCCAGCCCGTGGGTCCGCACAGTCAGGTCGCGCTTTTCGCCGCCCGCTATCCCGTTACCGCCCTTTTCCTTCATCGCGGCGAAGCGGCCCATGTCGAGGCCGGCGCAGAAGGCCCGGCCTTCGCCGGACAATACTACCGCTCGCACGCCTTTCTCCTTCGATAGCCGGTCGGTCGCGGCCACCAGTGCCTCGAACATCGCGACATCGAGCGCGTTCATTTTGTCCGCCCGCACCAGACGGACATCGGCGACGCCATCGGCAATCGAAATCGAAACGCGTTCTTCCATGAAGATTCTCCTCCACACTTTTTCTTTCGTGCCGCTTTACAGGAAGGCGTCGTCCGGATTTAGTCAATCGACCAATTAACAGACAATCCCTTTGGGTGGAAACGATGTTCAACGATCAGCTTCTCGCCGGACGGCGCATTCTCGTGACCGGCGGCGGCACCGGCCTCGGCAAATCCATGGCCGCGCGTTTTCTCGAACTCGGCGCCGAGGTCCACATCTGCGGCCGCCGCAAGAGCGTCTGCGACGAAACCGCGACTGAATTGATGGACCTGCATGGCGGCCGGGTCGTCAGCCACGGCGTCGACATCCGCAATGCGCTCGCCGTCGACGAGATGATCGAACAGATCTGGACTGTGGGGCCCCTCACCGATCTCATCAACAACGCCGCCGGCAACTTCATCTCGCGCACCGAGGAATTGTCGCCGCGCGGTTTTGATGCGGTGGCCAACATCGTGATGCACGGCACGTTCTACGTGACGCATGCGGTGGGCCGGCGCTGGATCGCGGAAAAACTGCGCGGCAACGTGGTGTCGATCACCGTGACCTGGGTCCGCAACGGCTCGCCCTATGTGGTGCCGTCGGCGATGAGCAAATCGGCGATCCACGCCATGACCATGTCGTTGGCGACCGAATGGGGTCACTACGGCATCCGCCTCAACACCATCGCGCCCGGCGAGATCCCGACAGAGGGCATGAGCAAACGCATAAAACCCGGCGACGAAGCCGGCGCGCGCACCAAGGCGATGAACCCGATGGGGCGCGTCGGCAAGATGGAGGAGCTGCAGAACCTCGCGGTGTTCCTGATCTCCGGCGGCTGCGACTGGATCAATGGCGAAACCATCGCGATGGACGGCGCCCAGGCGCTCGCAATGGGCGGCAACTTTTATCAGTTGCGCGACTGGTCGGACGCCGACTGGAACCAGGCGCGCGAGTCGATCAAGGCGCAGAACGAAAAGGACCGCGCGGCAAGGGGATGAACTGTCGTCCCCGCGAACCAGGCTGTGTGAGAAGTCGCGGGTTTGCGACTGGCGGCCGCGGCGGTGATTGCGGGGCACAAAACTCCTCGTCAGGCTGTGGAGAGTTCAAGCGCTTGCAGCAGC
>Ga0068856_100001823_pt1 | contig 22267 bp, 18 predicted proteins | sample KBSCornC62_FD_66595 | JGI IMG/M metagenome (GOLD analysis project Ga0068856, IMG submission 66595) | Corn rhizosphere microbial communities from Kellogg Biological Station, Michigan, USA - KBS Corn C6-2 | ecosystem: Host-associated > Plants > Roots > Rhizosphere > Soil ... | reverse complement strand
AGGAGCCCACAAAACCGATGCTGAAGGAAGCCGCCGAAGCCGGACTCTACAAGCCGCCCACGCACGACGCCCGCTCCTACCCGCGCCTCCAGATCCTCACCGTGCAACAGCTCCTGGACGGCAAAGAACCCGACTACCCAGCCCGTCGTGACACCACATTTAGGCAAGCGCCACGCGCCAAGACGCAGAAGGCCACCAATTTGCAACTCCCGATGAACGACGAGGGCCTCTCGCAAACCTAGCAGCCGGCAGAGAATCTCGATACCCAGTGACTCTCTCTATCTTGGCCTTCAAACTTTCCTGGATTTCCGAACTCATCAGCGAAGATAGGATGAAAAGGCGTCCTCACCGCAACCCCTCAAACAAATCCCTCTCCCTCTCTCGCCCGCCATTCACGCTTGAGAACACGCGATAAAACTCCTGCGATCCCCACAGCGACCTCTGCTCTTCCTCTGTAAGCTCAGCGAGCTTTTCGTAAATCGACATCTGCGTCTCATGTCGGCACACCGCATCCCACACCGTCCGCCACACTGCGCGCGTATCAATCGAGGTAGTCATCGCCCAGTCCGCCCACGGAGTAGCCTGTCGCTCCACTCCATCCACCGTGATCGTCAGCTTTTTGAAAGCAGCCTGGTACGCCGCCCACTTCGCCGCGCCCCAGGCCATGTAATAGAACTTCGCTACACGATGCGGAGCAGATTCACCTGCCGCGTAATCACCATGTGCGGCGCACACAACCGCCGCGGTCGCGAACTGCGAAATCGCAATGTGATCGGGATGTCCGTATGCGCCCTCCGGCCCGAATGTCACCACTACGTCCGGTCGAATCCGCCGTATATGCGAAACAATCTCGGCAGTAGCATTCGCAGTCGGAACGCGATCCACGCCGCCATCCGGCCACCCCAGGACCGAAACCTCGCGCACTCTAAGCACCGCAGCAGCAGCTCGCAATTCCGCCTCGCGCACGCGCCCCACCTCCGCCGCATCGTGCCCCTTCCCGGCCGCACCGAATCGCCCCGCCTCTCCGCGCGTCGCTGTCACCAGAAAGGTTTCCACACCCTCAGCCGCATACTTCGCCAGCGCCCCTCCAAAGCCAAGCGACTCATCATCCGGATGAGCCATCACACCAAGCAATCTCAGTTTCTTCACCATTGCCTCTCGAGGGAACGCTCCAAACCACACATCAACGGCGGGGAATCAACGAGGATCTCCGCGCTCCCGATAGCGATTCAGTTGTACCTGGGCCCGCTTCATAACGGATGAAGCAATCGGTCGCGCCGACTCAGAAGCTCAAACCTCCGCGAGGTCACGGCGAAATAAAACCGCGATCTGTGCAAATCCTTTGCAGGCTATTTCGCAGAATTCGTCATACTTGATTCATCAGTGGTTCCGGCCTTCTTTGACGGGTCCGATCAGACGCCGCGACGAAAAGGGAACTGGACCAGCTAAGTTCTTTAGGCTCTAGATTCTGGCCATAAGCCACAGAAGGCACAGGGCTTAGAGCACCATCGGCCGCGCAAGCTTCTGACTTCAAAGATCTTACCGCCAGAATAGGGGTACACCCCCTTTTGGTCTCCGCTTCCCGCCCTTACGGCTTCCGCCAGCCCCGCTGCTATCCTCGGTACAGGTACTCTCCTTGTTCGGCGCACTCAAGTTCATCTGGAACGCCACGCGCGGCCACCGCCTCGCGCCGTGGCGCAGCGAATACCTTCGCTGGCGAGTCGAGACCTACTCCAGCAAGCCCGCTGAATCCCTCCGCACCCGCGACATCTTCGCCTTCATGTGGCACTCCAAGTGGGAACTCCTCAGCTTCCTCCTCTGGACCGGCCAGGTGCAAAAAGAAGCCCGCCGCCGCCCATAGGGGAGGGGAACTGAGGCCTTGAGTGCGACGTCGCCGACCACGACTGTCATCCTGAGCGACGAGCGCAGCGAGGAGTCGAAGAGCCTGTCCTGAGCGAAGCCGAAGGAACCCGCAGTTCGTGCTCCTCTTTCCGTCTGCGCGCGAGACCCTGTGAAGGCACCGCCGCTGAGTTCCGACCCAAATGAGAAGAGGCCTCACTCACGGATAAACAAAAATCCCTGCAAGCCCTCGCCCTCTCCCCGTTCTCCGATCAGAACTCTGGAGGATGAACGATGCGTCTCGCCCTGAAAGCCCTGCGGCTCGCCCTTGTTTTGATCACCCCCGCCCTCTTCGCCGGAGAAATCGCCGAAGCCCCCGCGCCCTTACCCAAAACCATCGCCGTTGCAGCCTTCAAGAATGGCCTCGCCTTCGTCCTTCGCCAGGGTGAGATACCCTTCTCCAGCGGTATCGCGCGCCTCGCGCCCATCCCCGCTGCGACCCTTGGCACTCTCTGGCTCGCCCCGGTGAATTCTGAAGCCAGAATCGATGAGATTGTCGCCTACCGCTACAACACCGCCACCCAGCGTCCCATCCAGTCCATCAGCGAAATCCTCCGCGCCAACGCCGGCAAGACCGTCACCATCACTTACCAGATGAAGGACTACACCGGCGAAGTCGTCGGCCTCCAGAACGCCGCACCCACCCCCACCACAAACCCCATGGTCCCCGCCGACGTCCGCTACCCTCCGCAACCGCACGAAGACTACCTCCTCCTCCGCACTGAGAAGCGCCTCATGGCCTTCCCGCTCGGCGGCATCTCCATGCCAACCTCCCCGACGACGCCATCCTTCACGAAACTGTGCAAAGTCAGAACCAGGCCCTGCGCCTGAAGCTCAAGAGCGCCTCCGCGAAGGAAGAACTGTCCATGGGCTATCTCGAGCACGGTCTCGGCTGGACTCCGTCCTACCTCATCTCGCTCACCGACGACACCAACGCGCAGATCACCATGCAAGCCGTCGTCACCGACGACGCTGAAGACCTCCAGAATGCGCAGCTCTTCTTCGTCGTCGGCGTTCCCAACTTCGCCTACTCCAACACCATCTCGCCCATGAGCCTTCAGCAATCCCTCGTCGATTTCATGAAGGACGCCGAACGCGATTACGATCGGAGGAAATCCTTTGGCGCGCTTTCCAACGCCATCAACGCGCAAGTCATGATGGCTGACGAAAAAGAGGCGGCTCCCATCTCTCTGGTGAACGGTGTCGACGAAATGGCGAGTTCGCCAGAAGAAGACCTGTTCCTTTACAGCCGCTCCAACGTAACACTGGCAAAGGGAGAGCGCGCCACATACAACGTCTTCTCCGGCAGCGTCGGCTATGAACATCTCTACAACTGGGAAGTCGAAGACCAGCCCCGCGTCGATGCCTTCGGCAATGTCGTCAACCCCAATCAGAATCCGCAGGACGGCAACCGCGCCGACAGCATCTGGCACTCCATACGCCTCAAGAACTCCACCAGATTCCCGTGGACCAGTGCCCCCGCTCTTGTCATCTCCGGCGACAAACCCATCTCGCAGGACACCCTCACCTACACGCAGAAGGGCGCCAACTCAACGCTTCGCATCACTGTCGCCACGGACATTCGAGCGAGCCACGAAGAGCGCGAAGTCGCGCGCCAGCCTGAGATCAATCACCGTCGAGGCTACAACTACGACCTCGTCACCGTCGAAGGCAAGCTGAAGGTCAAGAACTACAAGTCGAAAGCGGTACACCTCGCCATCGGTAAAACTCTCCGTGGCAAAACCGAGATCCAATCCGACCAGGGAAAAACAGTGCAGTTGGGCGAGGGAATTGAGAGCGACAACCCCAGATCCCGCCTGAGCTGGGAGATCACATTGGCTCCAGGTCAGGAACGAGTCGTGACTTATCGCTACAGAATCTGGGTCCGTGCTTGAGACTCGCGAAGTTCATTACGAGCGCATCACCCGATAGCAACGGCCTCGAAGCCATCGAGGCCGTTGATCGAATAGCGATCACTTGCGCTCTTCTTGCGCGAGCGGCTCAGTCCGCCGCGGATCGTCCGATCGCGATGCTGATGCGCCGCTGAATCTCTTCATCCGGCTCACCATCGCCACGGACGTAAACCTGCGTCACAGCTTGTACAGGGTGCTGCTCCTGTGTCTCTTTTGAAGGAGCATTTTGAACTTCGACCGGCAGTGTGGGATTCCAGACCTCCGGGCTTGGTGCCGGACGTCCGATCTCGACCACAGATGAAGAGGCCTGATCCTTGTTGGTCTCCAGATATTCGTCTGGATAGATGATCGGTTCCAGGGCCCTGGCCGCAGTTTCAAGAAGAGCTCTCCTGCTCTTCAAACGCTCGGCTTCTGCATAAATCTGTTCGCGCTGTGCGACGGCTGCATTGAATGCGTTGAGATAAATCTCATCCTGATTGGTTCGGCCCATGGGACTTTCTCCTTACTCCCGTGACCAAACATTAGTGCACATCCGTACCTATCTGTATCCCCCGAGGGTGCAATCAATTAGAGACTTTTCGGTTATCAAAGCCAGCTCGGTTCTCCCGAAAGGATCACATCTCCCGGAATATTGCCGGCAACATTGTGATTTAGAGCACTATGGGCCGGTCTCCCGTTTCCGATGTCCATCGCCGCGATCACCTATGATCGGGGACAGGGGTCTCAATTGAGATGAGGTTCGGACTGACCCGGCACTTTCAGCTTCTCTTCGCGGCACTCCTGCTCAGCCCCATACCCCCCGGAGCGCAGCAGCCGCAATTGCCCCCGGTGCAAGCCCCAAAGCCCATGCCCGGCTCGCAAGCCACCGCGCCGACCGTCCGGGTCACCACCAACGAGGTCCTCGTCCCAACGTTGGTCGAGAAGCCCCACGGCGGCGGCATTGTCTACGGCCTCAAACAGTCGGACTTCATCGTCGAAGACAATGGTGTTCCTCAGAAGATTCATGTGCAGGAAGAGCTGGACACGGCACCCATCGCCCTCGTCATTGCCATGGAAGAAGGCCGATCCGGCTGGCTCGAATTCAAGAAGCTCAACAAAATGGGCCCGCTGCTCGAGATGTTTCTCTCCGATCCGCGGAGCCAGGCCGCCCTTGTCGGCTTCAGCTCAGTGCCGCGCCTCATTCACGACTACACGCATTCCGAAGAGGAAATCAACCAGAGCCTCCAGCAACTGGAGCCTGGCGACGGCGGCGCCGCAATCCTGGATACCATCAGTTACGGAGTCGACCTGCTTGAGGATCAGCCCAAGCAATATCGTCGCGTGCTGTTGCTTATCAGCGAACAGCGCGACCACGGAAGCAAGCACACCAAGCCCGCACAGCTCGTATCCAAGATCGGACGCTCTGATGTGCTGGTGGTCAGCGTCTCATACTCGCCATCGAAAGCCGAGTTCGCCCACGACATCAAAGACTCGGGCGAAGACCGCATGATGAGCATGGTCTCCACGTTGGTCATGGCGGTTCAGGCTTTCAAGAAAAATGTGGCCAAGCAGATCGCCATCATGAGCGGCGGTGAATACATGACATTCGTAGGCGATCATCGCTTTGAAGAGCGCATCATGGACGCGGCGAAAGAAGTTCGAAATCGATACCTGATCACCTTCAGCCCAACCGATCCAAGCCCCGGCCTCCACACCATCCGCGTGCGCACTGTCGATGATTACGGTGCCAAAATCATCGCCCGCGCAAACTACTGGCGCGGAGAAGATTGAAGGCGATCTCCGGCAACTCACCTCGCCGCAGCGCCAAGCTCCATAGCACTCTTAATCCCTCCACCCTCCACAATTGTGTACACCGCATCAGCCGGCACGTCCTTCAATTCCTCGACGCGCCCGAATCCTGCCCACATCGCTGGATCTGTTGGAGCAGCCCAGAAGCACGCGCGACCAGCAAGCCTTCATGCAGGTTCCGATTCGCTCTCGAAACGATTGTGAAGAAACCCGTATATCAGGATCTCGATGCAGAACACGCTGATCGCGGTGATCGAGGCGTCCGTCAGGAACCGCTGAAATCCATGCACTCCGTGCGGCAAGCCAACAAAAGCTGATCGTACGCACCCCGCCAGAATCGCCGCAACAAACGAGCCCGCAACCACCCATCGATCACGCCAGGTAACGTCCGGGCGATCTGTCTCTGAATGAACCGGAGGAGTATTCCGGTACCACTGAACAAACCACCAAAGAATCGCCACCATTCCGAACACGGAACTCAGGTACTGGAGAATCGCAGCCCAGTCTCGAAAACCAAATACCGGCACATGAACATTCAGCCTCAGAAACGACCAGTTCCGGCCGAGCCAATAATCCGTGTGTGTGAACGAGTCCCAGAGGATGTGGGTCGCCGATCCAATCAGGATCGATACGCAGACAAGAACAAACCAGGAGAAAGACCGCCTCGCGACTCGATCTCCATTGCGTAGTCGTTCGCGCAGGCGTGCAGGCAGGCACGCCACCAGCGGCGCCTTCGCAAATCTGTGGAACAGAAATAAAGACAGCAGTGCTGCGGGCAGATCGAATAAGAGCAATCCAGGCAGCGTATGACCGAAATGTCCGTGAGGCCGAAGCCATAGAAAATACTCCAGGTCAGGAGCAACGCAGCCGAAGACCAAAGCAGACATAACCAGGCGTGTGCGTCGAAAAGGAAGCGCAGCAGCAGCATGGGAAATGGTGAAGGGCATTGACTCCATTATCTAGGTTTTCAGGGCATAACGCTTGAGCCGAAATCCTGTCCTGTCAACGCCTGGTCCCGCCGCTGGTTTTGTGGTGCAAGTCATTCATGATAATCTCTATGGAGACACTTGAGAGTGGACTGAGAACGCAAGAGGAGTTACCCACGCCGTGCTGGCGACTGCTAAGAAAACATCATTGATTGAACGCTTCCGCACCCACGATACGGACACCGGTTCCCCCGAAGTCCAGATCGCGATTCTGAGTGAGCGGATTGGCGAGCTTACGGAGCACTTCAAAACGCACAAGAAGGATCATGCATCCCGCCGTGGCCTGCTGATGCTCGTGAGCAAACGCCGCCGCCTGCTGGATTACCTGAAGGCGCACGATTCCGATCGCTACCGCGACGTAATCACAAAGCTCGGTATCCGCAAGTAAATCAGAAAGCATACGTTGAACCGGAAGCACCCAGACCGGAACCTGGTCATGGCCCCGCTACATTCTGCATTCGGGGCCATGGTGTACCTGGCAAATCTTCAATCGCGCCGGGGCTTGCGTGGAACTGTCGGCTTTCTTCAAGCCGCGTCCCAGCTTCAGACCAAAACAGACGCCGCCTCGAAGCACTCGTTCGAGACGGCGCTTCTCTATGGATCGAAATCCTGCGATTCCGGTACCGCCCAACCTTCAAGTTTCCCAAGCGACAAAATGAAACGAGGACACTATGTCTAAACAAGAAGTGACAGTCGAGCTTGCTGGCGGCAAGCGGCTGGTCTTTGAGACCGGGCGCATGGCCAAGCAGGCTTCCGGCGCTGCACTGGTATCCACGGGCGAGACCGTGGTTCTGGCCACCGCGGTTGCGTCTCCCGACCAGCGCGAAGGCATCGATTTCTTCCCCCTTACCGTGGACTACCGCGAGTACACATACGCCGGCGGCCGCATCCCCGGCGGCTTCATCAAGCGTGAAGGCCGGCCGAGCGAAAAGGAGATCCTGACTGCCCGTCAGATCGATCGTCCCATCCGCCCGCTCTTCCCGGAAGGTTTCCGCAACGAGACCCAGGTCATCGCACTCGTCTTCTCCGCGGACAAGCAGAACGACCCCGACGTGATCGGCATCAATGCCGCCGCCGCTGCCCTGGCCCTTTCCGACATCCCGTTCGGCGCCACGGTTGGAGCTGTCCGCGTAGGCCGCGTCAATGGCGAGTTCGTGATCAACCCGACCTATGAGGAGCGCGCCAACACCACCGTCAACATCATGGTCGTCGGTCACAAGGACGGCATCGTGATGATCGAGTCCGGCGCAAAAGAGGAGACCGAAGATGTCATCCTCGCCGCCATCGAATTCGGTCACGAAGAGATCAAGAAAATCTGCTCCGCCATCGAAGAGCTCGTCTCCAAAGCAGGAAAGCAGAAACGCTCCTTCAACGCTCCCGTGTTCGATGAGGAGTACTACAACGGCCTCAAGAGCAAAGTCGGCGAGCGCCTCAAGGACGCCCTCGATACCAAGGCGCACAGCAAAATCGAAAGCTATTCGCTCATTAAGCAGATCAAGGATGAACTGGCCTCCGATCTACCCGCTGACGATCCCGACGCCAAGAAGAAGCTGGCACACTACTACGAAGCCCTGCGCGAGCGCACCTTCCGTGAGCAGGTAACGAAGGAGCGCATTCGTCCCGACCGTCGCGCCTTTGACGAAATCCGGCCCATCTCCATCGAGACTAAAGTTCTTCCCCGCACCCACGGTTCGGCCCTCTTCACTCGCGGTGAGACTCAGGCGCTCGTTACCGCCACCCTCGGCACCGCTGATGAAGGTCAGCGTCTCGAGAGCTTCGAAGGCGAGAAGAAGAAGAACTTCATGCTTCACTACAACTTCCCGCCCTTCAGCGTGGGTGAAACAGGACGTATGTCCGGCGTAGGCCGGCGTGAAGTCGGTCACGGAGCTTTGGCGGAACGGGCGATCACGGCTGTTCTCCCGGAAGGAGCCGATCAGCCCTACACAATCCGCATCGTCTCCGACATTCTCGAGTCCAACGGCTCCTCCTCGATGGCCTCCGTCTGCGGCGCCAGCCTCGCGCTGTTCGACGCGGGCATTCCCCTCGCCGGCGCAGTCGCAGGCGTTGCCATGGGTTTGGTGAAGGAAGGCGACGACTACGCCATCCTTACCGACATTGCCGGAGCTGAAGATCACTACGGCGACATGGACTTCAAGGTTGCCGGAACTCGCAAAGGCATTACCGCCCTTCAGATGGATATCAAGATCGGCGGCCTCACGCGCGAAATCCTTCAACAGGCAATGGAGCAGGCCAAGCGCGGCCGACTCTTCCTGCTTGATAAGATGGATGCCGAGTTGAGCGGCCCCCGCACAGAGCGCTCGCAATACGCTCCGCGCATCGAGACGCTCATGATTCCCACTGACAAGATCCGCGACCTGATCGGCAAGGGCGGCGCTACCATCCGTGGCATCGTCGAGCAGACTGGCGCGAAGATCGATGTCGACGATACCGGCAAGGTCAGCGTGGCTTCCAGCGACGCCGACGGCCTCAAGCGCGCGCTCGAGATGATCGGCAACATCACAGCTGTCCCCGAGATCGGCAAGGTATACCTCGGCAAAGTTGTCCGGATCGCGGAGTTCGGCGCATTCGTCGAGCTGTTCCCTGGAACCGACGGGCTCCTGCACATCTCCGAGATCGCGGAGCATCGCGTCAAGGAGGTGAAAGATGAGTTGCGCGAAGGCGATCAGGTCATGGTCAAGGTTCTCGCCATTGAGGGCAACCGCATCAAGCTCAGCCGCAAGGCCCTGATCAGAGAGCAGAAAGCAAAGCTGGCGGCAGCTTCCGGCGCACCCGTCGACAATGGGGAAGCCGGCCCAGGTGCCCCGGTCAGCAGCGGGTCCGAAGAAGCCCCAAGGCCTCCGAGAGCCTCCCGTCCGCGTAACGAATTCGACGAGCGTCAGCCCCGCTCCAACCAGAGCACGATTCTGATTGAGGGCGGTGAGGACTTCGACGACGAAGAGGGCGGTGAAGAGTTCGACGAAGAGAACGAACCTAACTTCAACCGTGCTGACGGTGCTCCCGTCGTTGCAGGGCAGGGAACCGGACCTCGTCCCGGCGGTGGCCCTGGCGGCCCCGGTGCCAACAACAGAAGGCGCCGTCGTCGTCGCGGTGGTCGTGGAGGCCAGGGTAGCGGCGGCGGTAGAGGCTGAATAACCCAGCCCTAGTCAGCTGCGAATAAACAAAAACGCCCGGGCCAGTCCCGGGCGTTTCTCTTGTTCTTAAATTTCAGCTAGACTTAGGCGCATGCGCAGCCATCTTGAATCCGGCACTTTCGCCACCATGTGACTCAAGAGGCCGCTCCGACCTTACCGGCAGCCTATCCGCCGCTGCATCACGCAATTCGTTCTTAGTGTCATACATCCGCAGATCCGCCGCGATGCAGAGCGATTCAATATCCGTCGCATCGTCAGGAAACACCGCAACGCCGATGCTGGCCCCAACCTGCACCGTGTTATCCCCAATCTGCAGCGGTTCGCGCAGCATCTCCATCAGCGACTTCGCCACAAGTTTCGCATTGGACCGATTCGTCGGCTCTTCGAGAATCAGAGAGAACTCATCGCCGCCCGTGCGTGCCACCGTATCCGAACGGCGCACCCGGCTCGAGAAAATCTCGCTCACCTTCCTGAGAAGCAAATCGCCGGCATGATGACCCAGGCTGTCATTCACTTGCTTGAAGTGATTCAGATCAATCACAAGCAGAGCTGCCTTTGACTCCATGCGGCGCGCCCGCTCCAGCGAAAGCGACAGGCGGTCGAGGAACAGCCTGCGGTTTGGAAGCCCGGTAAGTTCATCGTGCAGCGCAAGGTACTTATTGTGCTCGATCTGATCTTCCAGAAGAAGGAGGATCATTCCCACCGCTACCACGTACTTGGGAAGGTTCCAGACCTCAGTCTCAATCCGTGCTGCGGGAGCAAAAGAGTTAACAAACGGACCAACGACGAATACCGCAGCCCATCCCATGAATCCAATAATGCTGATAAGGGATCCGGCGCTTCCACGCCCCCGGTAGCTGTACCAGACGTGAATGCAGCATCCGAAGTAGACCGCAAAAAGGACGGCATTCGCCGCCAAGGCCAGCCCGTTGCCCGGTCGATTCTGGAACGCAAGCAGGAAGACCGACAACACGCAGTAGAGTCCCACCAGCAGCCACCGCAGCACATGCGTAAAATTCCTGCGCGCGCCTAGAGCGATGGCAAGCGGTGCCGCACCGAACAGTACAGCAGCTATATCAAGAGCCCATACAGCCGGATGTTCGCTTCCCAGCAATATGATGTAGACCATGTTTGTGCCAAGAAGGGAAGCCAACATCCATTGGCTTGACCGTTCCATTCGATAGGGGACCGAGGCCCACATAAAAACCACACCGGCGGCTGCCAGGCTGATCAGTCCGGTATCCCCTGCCAGGGTGCCCCAGAGTCCCGGAGAGAACCGGAAAATAGAAGCGGCGAAATGGACCGCAATCAGGACCCACCCCATCAGCCAGTGGCGAGAGGTAGTGGTCTGCCCGCGGCGCGCAACGGATGCGAATGCGCACGTAAGCGCGGCAACGGCAGCCAGATCCGGTAGTTTGCTCCAATCCACCACGAAAGATCCTCAGCGAAAACAGAATGAGGTTTCAAAAGACCTCAGCGCACCAATAATGGTGCCTCTAATTCTAGTTGCGTTTCTAATTATGACTGCGGATCGTACCTCTTTCGTTGTATGGCGAACTGGGTTCATACCAAACTTGCGTAATCTTGCACTCACGGAAAAGATTGAACCTTTGGAAAACCTGAGGGAAACTAGGTGTTCAATCAGGAATATGGCAGCGAGCTTATACATAGTCGTAGAAGGGGAAGACCCCGGCTTTGATATCTTCGTCAATGGCCATGCCCTTGCACGCAATGAGGATGCATTGGAGCGCCTCGCTGAATCGCTCTGCGTCCCTCCGCTGCTCCAGTTCTTTTCTGCGGATGAGAACTCCATGTGCGTGCTGCTGGAACAAGGCGCCGGAGATCCCGAGTGGGCTCATCATCTGCCAGAGCCCCAATGGTTCAACCCCACCGAGGGCCTGACAACTGTAAGAGCGTTTATCCGCTTCCTTTCCGACTCACCTGCTTCGTTTGGATCGGAAACTCAGCCTGTGCTTTTGGAACTACGGGAATACGAGACCGTCCTGGTCAAAACGGAGAAGTACAATCTCCGCTGGCACCTCGCCGTAAGCTGGCGATAGAACACACCTGCTACCTGCCAAAACTCTGATCCTCAGCCACCCAGCCCCGGATTTCCACAACCAGCCCTCACTCAAAACACGAGCAAATCACGATAATCAACTGCATACAAACGAAATAACTTCCACATCGATAGTACCCTCTGAAACGAGTACCCCTGCGCAGTCACTAACCTTTGTGGAATACCACTCCGATCCCTTCCAATGCTATCTTCTAACTTCGGCCAGCACTCGAACCTCTCCCGGAATCGAGGCAATCGGAACGCATTTTCTTTGAACACGGACTCTTCCCTGATGATTGCGACGCAAATGGAAGCGACGTTTTGCCGTGCATACAACGCCTCGAAGGCCCAACGCCTGGGCCTGCGAATTACTCTTGCCGATTGCGGTGGTGAACCATTCAAGCTCATGAAGGTCATCCTGGATGGCCTCGCCCAGAATCCCGAAGCCGCATTTTGGCTCACCAATCTTCAGCACTCTCCGCAGATCGTCCGCATATTCCCGCTGGATTTCGCTTACCTCGATTCCGATCTGAACATCCTCCAGGCGGTGGAATTGCCTCCGGGTATCCCGCTGCCCAAGTTTCATCCCCACGCCGCCAGCGCACTCATCCTGCCTCTTGGCTTCCTAGCTTCGAACAACACCTCTGAAGGCGATCAGCTCCTCATCTGTTCTGAAGATGAATTCGACCTGCGCATTGCCAAATTCAATCCAGCGTCAGAGCGCACCCGCTCCTCTAGCACTGAGCTAAGAAATTCGTCGGACACCGAGTTGGCGAGCACCGTAGCTCTTCCCGCCCTTAGTTTCGAGCCGACACCCTTCTTCACTCAGAAATCCACCCTTCCTGTCCAACCGCCCGCCATGGGCTCTGGAAGCGGCTTCACTCTGGCGCTCGCCAGCACCTGGCAGGTCGCAACCGCAACCGCAGCTCCGCTGCTCTTGGAACCTGAAGAACCTAAGTCAACTGGAACCGTCGTCGAATCCGAATCGCGGAATCCCCAACCACTCACCAGCAGCAACGTCAATTCTTCCGAGGCCCCCGAAGCTCCCGAAGCAACGCCCTCCACTATCAACCTGACCCAGGTCGCAGTCCAGGAACGCGCCGTGGTCAAATCCGATTCTCCCGAGCAGGATCCTCCCGGGCTGCCCATCTCTTCTTCTGGCATCCAACCTGATCCTGCACCCGAGACGCCCGTTCTTAGCGCAACTGAAGAGCTTATTGCTCGCAGCAGAGAAGCTGCCGAGAAGGCATATGTAAAGGTCGCCTCCACTTCCGCACCGCCGTCGGGCAAAGCGAAAAAGAAGTCCGCCCGCCAGGACGAAAAGAAGAGGGAACACCTCGGCAACAAAGTTGTCCGCTGGCTCGCCCTCGACGAGCCTCTCCCAGAGCGGCGCAAAATCATCCGCCTTGTTTTGCAGGGACTTCAAGCCTATGAAGCAAGCGGCGACTCAGCCCGTCGCTACAATGTCCGCGACATCTGCCCGCCGGGCCTCTTCATCCAGACCGACCGCCCGTGGCAGCAGGGCGAAGTCATCTCTCTCGTCCTCGTCAAAGAAGGCGCAACCGATAAAGACTCCGAACATCGCGTCAGCATTCAAGCCCGCATCGTCCGACGCGATAGAGAAGGCGTAGGCGTCGCATTTGTCTTCCCTGAGGGCACAGAATTCCAGCCATGGCAGCGCGCTAAAACCAAACGCTCCGACGAATCCGAAGCCGACTTCATTCTCCGCGAACTCCGCCTCGCCCGTGCCCTCGGCTTCCTCCGCCGACTCTGCCCGTGGTCCGCCAATGAAGTCAATCACGCGCTTCTCGAGCGCCTCAGCAACAAGCGCGTAACCAGTGCCGTCGAGATCGCCCTACAGGCCGAAGACATCCTCCTTCGCAGCGGTCATGTAGCCCAGCCCTTTGTCTCTTCAGAAATCATCGTCCGCATCATCGAAGGCGGATCATGGATCGACGAAGACTGGATCCGCAGAATGTGGGCCGGTCTCCTCGTCTCCTCGTGCAGCGCCGATGGCAAAGACCGATCGAACCTCCAGTTCATCGACCTCCTCGCCCGCCTCACGCCCATCCATCTCCGCATCTTTTCCTTCGCCTGCCGCCGCGGTGTGGAAGCCCTCGCATCCGGACAATCCGAAGCGGCCCTCGATCTCGACTCGACCTCTGAAGAGCTCATGGAAGCCGCCGACTCGCACAGTTTCTCGCGAATCCAACAAACCATTGGTCAGCTCTCCTCCGTAGGCCTCTTCGCTGAATCTGCTCGACCCTCCTACGTTGCCATGAGCGACCGAAGCAAAACCCGCACCACTCCCACCTCTCTCGGCCTAAGAATGTTCGCCCGGTGCAACGGACTCCAGTCCTAGTGCTGGGTGCCCATGTCTCCGTCATTAGAGACATGGGACACCAAAAGCCTCCCAGCATGGACCGATAAAGCCTCATCACATTCCATTCACCGTGCGCTGTTTAGAATGGGTGCATGTTCCTGCGCTCCGGTTTCCTGTCTCGCTCTCTTCATCACACCCTCGCAATCTCCCTCATCATCCTCCTCTCGATATCCTCTTCGAGTCCCGTTCACGCTCAGGCCTACGTCGGCAAACCCAAACTCGTCGTCATCATCGTCATCGATCAGTTTCGCGGTGACTACCTCAACCGGCAGCGCGCTCAATTCAAAAACCGCGGCTTCAATCTCTTCATGAACCAGGGCGCATGGTTCACCGATTGCTACTACGACTACGCCAACACCAAAACCGCCCCGGGACACGCCACCATCGGTACCGGAGCCTATTCCGACGGACACGGCATCGAATCCAACGAGTGGTGGGACGCCTCCCGCTCCGACGAAGTCAAAGTCACCTCAGTTCAAGACGAGCGCTATCAAATCGTCGGAATCCCCTCGACCAATCACGCGCCCGGGGCATCGCCTCTAAATCTTCGCGCTTCCACACTCGGCGACGAACTCCGCCTTGCCACTCAGGGCAAAGCCAAGGTTTTCGGGGTCTCCCTCAAAGATCGCGCCGCCATTCTCCCTCCCGGCCACGCCGCCAACGGCGCATTCTGGATCGATCCTTCCTCCGGCCAGTTCATCACCTCCACCTACTACATGGATCATTTGCCCGACTGGGCAACCCAATTCAATTCCAGCGATCGCATCACACAAGCCGAGCGCGAAGCCAACGCCGTCGGCACTAACAAGTTCTTCGACGCCGTAGGCCGCACACCTGCCGCCAACTCCTACGAGTTCGACTTCGCCAAGGCGCTTATAAAAGGCGAAAACCTCGGACAGCGTGGCGTCACTGATCTCCTCACAATTTCACTATCGGCAAACGACATTCAGGGCCACAGATTCGGCCCCGATTCCGACTCCGAGAATCAGATGATCCTCGCCCTCGACGGCCAGTTCGACAGGTTCTTTACCTGGCTCGATCAGAACATCGGCCTCCAGAACGTCTGGCTCGCCCTCTCCGCCGATCACGGCATCGCCCCCATCGCGGATGAAGCGGCCAAGCTCGGCATGAACTCCGCCATGCTCACGATGAAGACCGTCTATGAGCGGCTCGAAGAAGAACTCAACCAGCGCCACTCTCCCGGCGCTCATGTTCAATACCTCATGCCCGGCCCCGAACTCCCCTACATCAATCTCAACAAACATGCCTTTGAGAAAGTCCACATCACCGAACAAGCCGCCGAAGAAGAAGTAGCATCGCTCCTCCCCGAAATCGTCGATGCGCAAAATCCCGCACCATTCCCAATGCTGAAAGCCGGACAGCCCGACCATACCCAGCGATCTCAGCACCGCCTTCCGCCGGCCCCGCAATTCGCTGGCGCATACACCCGCCTTCAGATGGCCTACGGTCAGCTTCCCCAAACCGAGATGGGTCGCGAGCTCGCACACAGCTACGCCTACCACGGCAACTGGTTCGTCATGCTCCTCCTCGGCGGGTACCAGATGGAGGACGTCCGTGCCTGGGGCGGGACAACCCACTTCAGCCCATGGTCTTACGACCGTCATGTCCCCCTCGCCTTCTACGGAATCCCGTTCGTTCCCGGCGAGTATCATGAACGTGTGGCTCCCGTTGACCTGGCAACCACCTTCGCCGCGGAACTGGGCATTAATTTCCCCTCCGCTGCCGTCGGCCGTGTGCTCACCATCGCTCTTCAACCGGAGCAGAACAAACCAGTACCTCACAGGCCCTAAGGACAAACTCCGCGCGTGAAACCCGACATGAAAGTGCAGTTCGCTGGCATCGAGTTGACCAGCCCGGTCATCGCCGCCAGCGGCACCTTCGGGTACGGCATTGAATTCGAGGAGATCATCTCCCTCGAACGCATCGGAGCCTTCGTCACCAAGGGCATCTCGCTGGAGCCCATCCAAGGACACCCCGCGCCCCGTATCATTCAAACGGCCGCAGGTATGATCAACGCCATCGGCCTTCAGAACATCGGCGTCGCCGAGTTCATTGATAAGAAGCTCCCCGCGCTTCGCAACTACCCATCCTGCAAGTGCATCGTCAACGTCTTCGGCTACACCGTGGGCGAATACAAAGGCGTAGTCGAGCGCCTCAACGACGCGGACGGTATCGCCGCCTACGAACTCAATGTCTCCTGCCCCAACGTCCATGCTGGCGGCATGGCCTTCGGCTCCGATTGCGGCTCGCTCGAGTACCTCGTCCGCGAAGTCAAAGCAGTCTCAAAGCGCCCCATCATCGTCAAGCTTTCGCCCAATGTCACTTCCATCGCACAGATGGCCCGCACCTGCGCGCAGTCCGGCGCCGACGCCATCAGCCTCGTCAACACGTTCCTTGCCATGTCCATCGACGTGGAGACACGCAAGCCGCGTCTCACCAATGTCACCGGAGGCCTCTCAGGTCCCGCCATCAAGCCCATCGCCGTGCGCATGGTCTACGAGGCATCGAAGGCTGTCTCGATCCCCATCATCGGCCTCGGCGGAATCATCACTCCTGAGGACGCCATCGAATTCATGCTCGCCGGAGCCACCGCGATTCAAGTCGGCACAGCCAGCTACGCCGACCCCCGCGCCACGGAGCGCCTCGCCAAAGGCCTCGTCTCCTGGTGCCGCAGTCACCACGTTGACCGAGTAGCCTCCCTCACCGCCTCCCTCGAGCTCCCCCAGAAATAAACCCGCCTGTGCAGCACGTACGTCTTCGCTTTCTGGGCGGTGTTCCGGCGGGATTGCTCCGCGTTTGTTGGCCTTGCCACTTTCTTAGCCCAGGTACCACACCTTCCTCGGGTCAGCTTCAGCCCTTTGAAATGTCCACGCGTCTTCGATCAAACGAACCAGATCTACACGTGGTCTCCATCCCAGCAGCAGCTTCGCCTTGGTATTGTCCAGCCATGTGGAGTGATACTGCGTCTTCACATCGACGCTCGGCATTCCGCGCGTCGCTCTCAGATACTTTGCTATTTCTCGATAATCCACTGGCTCATCCATGCAGATGTTGAAGGTCTGCTGCCTTGACTTCGGATGATCCAGAGCCATCAGTATGGCCTCCACAAGATCCGTTACGTGCACAAAGTTGCGCTTCACCGGCGCTCCATCAGGATCAAGCATCACCGGAACGGTCTGGCTTCGCTGGTATTTTTCCGCCGCCTCCGGTCCCACCAGATCTCGCCAGCGCGGTCCGCCAAAAACATCCTCACCAAAGCTGAGGGAGTATTTGAAATCGTCCTTCTCCATAATCCATGGAGCCCTGAGGCAGCAGCCGTTCAGGTCGTACTGGACGTAGTACTGCTCCAGCATCACCTCTTCCAGCACCTTCGATAGCGGATAGCAGCCTGGATACGAGGTGTGCTTCTGCTGCTCTGTTACTGGAACCGGGTGTGGATAGAAGAAGTGGCCGAGCGCCGCATCGCCGCCGATCAAAATGAACTGCTGAAACGCGCTGCTTCGCCGACTCTCTTCCAGTAGCCAAAAGAGTCCTTTGACCGTCACGTCCATCACATCGTCTTCGGTTTCCTTGCAGGTTGCACAGTGAACCACATGCGTCACACCCGCCATAGCCTGGCGTACCACCGCCCGTTCGCTGATGCTCCCCGTTATGACCTGTACGCGAGCATGCTGTTCCAATTGCCGATTGTGACAAAGCACTCGAACGATCGAATTGCCATGCGTAGGCTCCTTCAGAATGCGGCGAACCAAGTTGCTGCCTACCTTGCCCGTCGCGCCCGTCACCAGGATGTGCCTCATTTGCATCTGCTCGATTTCAAAGATTTTCCTCGTATCCCTGACTGTACTTGTCCAAAGCCAAGAAACCTCAATGCGCCTCTTTGCCCCATGCCTCAACTTCCATCAAGCCTCCCGCACAATTCGAGCAGGGCCGGCCTGCAATACACGGCTACCGCAAGGCGTTGCCAGCCCCGAAGAACATCACCGCCCGCCGAATGGCGAGAATTCTAGCAAGTCCCAATCAATGAGAACACCTGATTCAAACTCGCGCGCAAATCATAGAAGAAAAGGAACATTGGAAAGGGACTGAGGAGCTGATTTCTGCAATCACATTCCCGCCAGAGTTTCACGTCACGGCTACCTTAGGCGCCGAATTCATGACCTTGGTCCCAATCGCAATTGGAATTCGTAATAGCCCCATTACCAGAGGGTCGTCGAAGCATTCCAACTCCCGGTGTACCGTATAGTCCACTGGAAATCTCAGGAGGGTGTTCGATGAATGTCGCGACCAGATCCGCCCCGAGTATTCTCCTGCTCTTGTGCAGCACAACGGCAATCCTGATGACTCTCACCGGCCTGGCATTTCTCCTCGCAACGCACCTCATCACTACGTTCAGCCGCGGTACGCGTCTCATCGGAGAAACCGACGCCATTTCCGTCGCGCTCATCTTCGGCGGAATCGCTGTCGCCCTCAAAACCATCGAGGTTCGCCTGCGGACGGATCGCGCTTCATCTCTGGATTAGCGCGCGCCGTCTACAGCCTGTTCCGACCGTCGATTACTGATCCAGATTTGTGAGATCAGCCAGGTTGTCGTATTCCTCGTCAGAGATATCGGGGGCGGGGTCGATTGGATCGAAGCCTTCTGGGAAGAGCTCGCGATACTCCCGCGTGATGACTTCTTTAGCCTGTTCGTCCGTGATCGGCTTGCCGCGCTCTCCCGCAACCGCCTTCAGCTTCTCAACAACATCGCCCCAGGTCTCTGCCATTCGGTCATTGTACCGATGCAAGCTGCGTAACACGCAACCTGAAGCATCTCATTCAAAAGAGGAGAATCAGATCCGCTCAAGATACTGGACCCGTACAAAAGCTAAGCCATAAACGCTCAGCGCCGGATGAATGAGCCACTCACACCAGCTTGAACGAAAGTCGCTCAATCTGGCTTGGGCGTGCTACCGGGCTCCGTGCGTTTTCCTTTCAGATCGATCTGACCTGTCGTCACATGGGCATGCAGGCGATACTCACCGCCCTGGGTTGACTTCGAAACGCTCCGGAAGAACCCTCCTTTGTTCGCGTCGTACATTGGCGCGTTCACCTGCCCGATACTCACCGACGCATCCACGCTGCGGTAGTTCCAGTTGTGGTTATCAATTGTGATCTGCCCTGCGCCGACGGTGATGTCTTTATCGCCGGAGACCTGCTCCACCTTGATCTCGCCCGCAAACATCCGCACCATCAGGCTCGTTCGCTTGGGAACTTCAATCCGGATCTGCGCTCCGTGATTATGCCTCAGATGCTCGCCCTCAATCTTGAGCTTGCCTCCGGTTGCGTTGGGTGAAAAACGCAATCGAATGCGGCTTGCGTTCGCGTTGTCGCCATTGCGTGCATCGCAGGTGACGCGGATTGTCTCCTCGTCTGTTCCAACAATCTCCAGCCCCGCGGGGCGCGACTCAATACCGAGCAGAGATCTTGCATGCAAGGGCGCGGTTAAGGTCTGATCGCATGTGGCCGTCGTCTGCCCAAATCCGCCAACGCCGCACAACAAAACGGCGCACGTTATCGCGACAGGAAATCTCATGCAGGTAACTACGCCGCAAATCCCCAAATGGTTCCCGCTTCATCGAGACCGGACGTCCTCTACCGCTCTAGCCCGCAGCTACCGGCTACAAGCTAAAGGCTAAGAGTTGGTAGCCTAAGCGCTGCTGTTCATGCCCCCACCGTCTCCGTTTTGTGCGCCTCAAACGCAACATGATCCCGCTTACAGATCGCCTTGATTGCCGGACGGGCTGTCATCGGCCCTGAAGGAAGACCTCCACCCGGCATAGTCCACTGTCCGATCAGGAAGAACCCGTCCAGATGCGGAAGAGTGTTCGGGAAGGGCTTCAATCCCGCCCCCGGCGGCATTAGCCAACCCTCCTGTGAGCCCTTCCAGTTTCCCGTATAGCGGATCACCGTCGCGGGCGTGGAAACATCCGTCACCTCGATCGCTTCACGGATACTCGGAATGTGTCCTTCCAGAACATGGACAACCGCCTCGGCCACCCGAGCCTTTTCCGCGCGATATCGCTCAGGCTCCTGCTTTTGCAGATTCTCCCAGTATTGATAATTGCGCGTAGGAAGAATCGAAGTGACCGCGGTTTTGCCCGCAGGCGCAAAGGTCGGATCGAAGTGGAAGAAGCGGAACCCCACATGGCTGAGTTCGGTCTCCGGATCGACAGCGATCGGTGACCGGAGAACGCGAGTCAACATCGGTGGCTGGTCCTTCAACTTCAATGCAACGCCGAGCGAGACCTGCAGATACGAAGCGAAGGTCTCCGACTCAGCATAGATTCTTCTGATCGCATCATCGACATACCGCCCGCCAAGCATGTCGTAAATCGTCGCATGCCCGTCCGCTGCCGAAATCACCCAATCCGCCGCAAGTGCCTCGCCTCCATGCAACTGAACTCCAACCGCGCGGTCCTGCTCAACAATGATCTTCTCAACCCTTGCATTGAATCGGACCACGCCACCGAGTCCCGCGATCTTCGCCTCGAACAGACGGATCAATGCTTGAGACCCGCCGATGCAATAGCCCGCATCCTTCTCATTCATCCATGCAAGCGAAAGCACCATCGCAATTGCCGTGAGCTTGCCCATATCTCCTGTCGAGAAGAATCCCCGCAGAAGTGGATCGGCGAAGCGAGCGCCATACTCTTTCCCGCTCATCTTTCCCAACTTCATCAGGAGGGGCAGAACAGGTATGTCGCGCAGCATATTGAACCAGTTGTCCGCGAGGCCGCCCGACGGATCGAGCATTCGAAACTTGCCGAACGTCCTGATCGCATGGATAAAGTCCCCAATCGCGGCAAGGTCATCCGGAGCGCGTCTCAGCAGCTCTGCTTCCAGCATGTCCGCGTTCGTGTAAACACGCAGGCTGTCGCCATCTTCCGTTTCGATACGAACAAACTCATGTGGGTTGATGAACGTGAGCTTGTCCAAATCGACGAGTTCCTTCCAGACCTGGTTGAATTCGCCGCCCGGCTTTGACCCGATCAGCCAGTGCAGACACGTCTCAAACGTATAGGGCCCGCGATGCCAGCTCATGGCCAGTCCGCCAGCCATACTGTTCATCTCGAGGACCTCAACTTCATATCCGCACTTCAGGGCGTATACGGCCGCGCTCAATCCGGCGATACCCCCACCGATGACGACAATCTTCTTGCCGTTGCGCTTCATGGCTGCGACCCTCCTTGCGACGGCCGCCAATCATCGCACGCGCCCAACGCCGCTGTTCCCATGACAAACGAACATGGAAACGCCTCAGCCGGGGACACGTGAGCGGATGGCCGGCAGATTAGCCGAACATCATAGCGCCAGGTCTACGCCCCAGCCGTGATTAGAGTCACAAGAAGCCGTGAGAAGGATTCGCACGGCGAGGCAGGGAAGCATCAACCAAACACGTTCCCCATCCGACGAATCTGCGCTCCCACACTCTCAAGCTTCTGCTCGATCCGCTCATATCCGCGGTCCATATGGTAAACGCGATCCAGAATCGACTCACCATCCGCCACCAGCGCAGCCAGCACCAGCGACGCCGACGCGCGTAGATCAGAGCACATCACCGCCGCAGCCGAAAGCTGTGCTGGTCCGCGCACGGTGGCCGTCCGTCCATCCACCTTGATATTCGCTCCCATGCGCACCAGCTCCTGAACATGCATGAACCGGTTCTCAAAGATATTTTCCTTGATGGTGCTGACCCCATCCGCCTGCGTTGCCAGAGCCATGTATTGCGCCTGCATATCCGTCGGAAATCCCGGATACTCCTCCGTCGAAATATCCGCAGCCTTCAGCTTCCCATCGCTCCGAACCCGCACACTGTCCTGCCCCAGAATCTCCGTTTTCGCTCCCGCCTCGCCCAACTTCGAAATCACCGCCCCCAGATGATCCGGATTGCAATCACTCACCGTGATGTCGCCTCCCGTAATCGCACCAGCAACGAGAAACGTCCCCGCTTCGATGCGATCGGGGTTGATCCTGTAGTGCGCCCCACCCAGCCTCGTCACACCCTGCACCCGAATCGTTGATGT
>Ga0068856_100001822_pt1 | contig 22270 bp, 31 predicted proteins | sample KBSCornC62_FD_66595 | JGI IMG/M metagenome (GOLD analysis project Ga0068856, IMG submission 66595) | Corn rhizosphere microbial communities from Kellogg Biological Station, Michigan, USA - KBS Corn C6-2 | ecosystem: Host-associated > Plants > Roots > Rhizosphere > Soil ... | reverse complement strand
GGGGATTTGCGCTGTCGCCCGGCTGGACGCCGGATGGAACTGAGATCGTTTTCAGCGCATCTGGCGGACGGTTCGGCCAGTCCGGTGATCGCAACTGCGAACCGAGCGTGTGGCTGATCCGGCCGGATGGCCGAGGGCTGCACCGCCTGCTCACCGCAGGTGTTGAACCTGCGTTCTCCCCCGACGGGCGCCGGATCGCGTTCGTGCGCATCGACGCTCGCGACCGTCCGTGGTTGTACATCGCGAGCGCTTCAGGGCACGGTGCTCACCGTCTTGGTCCGGGCGCGCACCCGAGCTGGTCGCCGGACGGTAGGCACATCGTCGTGGAGCGCGGCGTGGGCCTGAACCGGATCGCGGATCTCTGGATCTTGCGGACCAGCGACGGACATGCGAAGCGTCTGACCGACACGCCCACGCTCTCCGAACAAGGGCCTGCCTGGTCCCCGGATGGGCAAATGATCGCTTTCTCGATGGTCGACAGCGGCCGCCAGAACATATTCGTGATCCCCGCCGGCGGTGGGAGAGCGCACACGGTGACCCGAACCAGCGCAGGCGCCGGAAACTTCGAACCCGCCTGGGCACCGAGCCGGGCCGCTCTCGCCCAACCTGTCGGCGTTCTCGCCGCTTCGCAGACCCTCTCGGGGAGCAGGCACGTCCTCAGGTTGGGTCATCTGAACTCCCGGTCACCGGCGGTACTCGTCGGAATCACTGCCGAGCACCGAGCCGGCTCTGACCGTGTGGTCCTTCGGTTCGCCGGGACGCTGCCGACCCGTCGCCAGACCACTTACGTGAAGCATCTGCTCGGGGACGCCTCGGGGCGAGTCATCCCGGTCTCCGGCAGGGCCGTTCTCCGCGTGATCCTCTACCCGGCGGTCGCGCACGACCCGGCAGGTCGGAGCACTGCGCCCGCGCGCGCGGCATACGCCCTGCCCAATGTCACCACGATCGTGCGGGCCGGTGACTTCGAGTCAGTCCTGACCCTCGGCATAGGACTCGCAAAGCGAAGCTCCGTTCACGTGATGGCGCTGAGGAATCCGAGCCGCGTCGTGATCGACATCAGGGCCGATTTCCGGACCGTCCTGAGGCGGGTGTACTTATTCGATCAGGTCAGGTTCAACAGAAACCGGCAACCGTTCGTCTCGGCGGTGCTGCGACCGGTGCCGTCCCGGAATCCGGCGACCGTGGTCATGGATCGACTCTTCGCCGGCCCCACCGCGACGGAGTATGCCCACGGTCTGCGGCTTCTGAACTCCAGGGCGACCGGGTACGCAGGTCTCACGATCGGTGACGGCGTTGCCCGGGTGAGACTGACCGGCGGCTGCTCGAGCGGCGGCTCGACCGTCAGCATCGCCGACCTTATCTCGCCCACGCTCCGTCAATTTCCAGGCGTGCGGTCGGTGAAGATATTGGATCCTGCAGGTCAGACCGAGATCCCTGCGGGAAGCGGCGACTCGAGACCGCTCTGCCTGGAGCCCTGAGCCTCAGGTCTCAGCGGACACGCTGGTCTGAAGATCAACGCGTGGATCGTCACGGTGCCGCGCCAATCGGATGCTCCCGCGCGTCCGCGCCGCAGTGCACGCCCCAAGCGGCGAGTAAGCTGCCGCCACGGTGGGCCTGCGCGAAATCATCACGGGACGAAGGAAGCTGGCTGGGCCGGCGCCCGACCGGCTGTTCGCGATCACCACCGCCAACGTCACCTTTGAGACGTTGGGGTTGACGCCGGACGGCACAGCCGCCGTAGTGTTCCAGGCACTCGATACGGCGGACTTCGGCGCGACCGTCCGTGACATGGAACAACTCGTCCGCGCGACCGCCGAGGACAGCGGCACGGTCGTCGAGACCTCGGATGACAGCTTCGGGTTCCGCTGGCTCGTATTGCGCGGAGGCGCGCTCGATGACCTCGTCGTCGGCATCCACGCCGTGGGGGCGGCCATTGAGTCCGGCGGCTATGGCGACCGGCTGCTGTGCGCGGTGTTCGCGTTCGTCGACGCACACGGGCATCCCACCTACTGGATCTACAACTTCAAGCGCGGAGCGTTCTACCCGTTCGTGCCGGCAAGCGGCGAGCAGCAGCGGGACACCGAGCGTGAGCTGGTGCTCAAAGCACAGATCGGCGCGGAGCTGCCTATCGAGGCTGAGTTGGAACGCTGGTTCCCACTCTGGGGAACCCCGATCTAGGCGGCCGCAGCCTCAACACCCCGGCCGTCAGGGAAGCAGATGGTGACCGGGGAACTCCTTGGCGACTTCCGCTAGCGACGCGTCTGGCGGTGGCAGCATCAGCTCTGACCCGCGCAGGTCGTCCGTGTCGAGCGGTCGTCCAACCGCGCGGATGTGTTGGAGCAGCTTGGGATAGAGCTCGCGGAAGCGCTGCTCGTCCGCATCCGCGACCGCCGCTTCGGTCTGAGCATCGAGGCTGTGAAGCTCTGCCAATGCCGCGTCGGGCAGCTCGTACTGACCCTCGTTGAATATACGAACGATCATGCGGTCGCCTCCGGCTGCTCGTGTGTCTGCTCCAATTCCGCTGTGGCCGGCGCGCCGGCGCCGAGTTCCGCCCTCAGCGCAGCAAGGTCCTCATCGACCGCTGTGCTGCGTCCGAGCTGGTCGAGCTGGCGGTCGATGTCGTCCTGCGGGGGCCCGAGCTGTGTGATGTCCTCGAAGGTGCCGGCCGCTTCGAGCTCGCCGACGGCGTCGGCGCGTGCCCTCATGTCTTCGGTCTTATCCAGCGCGCGTTGCATCGCCAGGCCGACGTCTGCCATCTCCTCCCCCACCCCCGTTGCGGCCTCGGAGATGTGCACCTGGGCCTCGGCCGCGGAGTACTGCGCCTTGATGACTTCTTTCTTGGTGCGGAACGCCTCGACCTTTGTCTGGAGCTTCTGTTCGGAGTCGGTCAGCTGCTGCTGTTGCTGCTCGAGTTGCGCAACCTGCTGGTCGAGCGACTGCATCTCGCCCTCGGTGAGATGCTTGCGTTCGAGCGCGGCTCGGGCGAGATCCTCGCGTCCCGCGGCCATAGCCTGGCGCGCCTGCTCATCGAGCTTGGCAGTCTGCTGGGTGATGCTCTGCTCCTGAAGTTGCAGGCGCTTCTTGGCGGTCACGACGTCCGCGATGCCGCGCTTGACGTTCTGCAACTGTTCGATCTGCTTTTCATAGCTGTAGTCCAGCGTCTCGGCCGGGTCCTCGGCCCGGTCGAGCATGTGTGAGATCCGCGCTTTGACGACGGTCGACATCCGCCCGCTCAGACCGGGCATCGGCACCTCCTGGTTGGTGATCTTGTTGGCTTCTGGTTCACGCCTGTGCCTGGAGTTGTGCCTCGAACCGCTCCAGCGCCGCGATTCGCTGGTCAAGTGGCGGGTGGGTCGAGAAGATGCTCGCGACGGTCTGCTTGGCCTTTGGCGGGAAGATGTAAAACGCGGCGAGCTCACCCGATGCTGCGCGTAGGTCCTGCTGCGGGATCCGCTTCATGCCGCCGTCCAGCTTCATCAGCGCGGATATCAGGGCGCTCGGTCGACCGGTGATGATCGCCGAGCCGCGGTCGGCCGCGAACTCGCGATAGCGCGAGAGTGCCTGCAACAGCAGCCATGAGACCACGTATACGATCGCGGAGACGGCGATGACGACAATCCAGCTGAGGCCGTTGTTCTGGTCCTCATCGTCGCCCCACGCGCCGAGCCAGAAGCCCATCTGAACGATGAATGCGGCAATCGACGCGAAGAAACTCGCCACGGTCATCACGGCGACGTCGCGGTTCTGCACGTGCGTCAGCTCGTGTGCAAGCACCGCCTCAAGCTCGCCCGGGGACAGCAGCTCAAGGATGCCGCTCGTCGCGCAAACGGTCGCGCTCCTCGGTGAGCGGCCGACCGCAAACGCGTTGGGCATGGAAGTCTGCGCGATAGCCACCCTCGGCTTGGGCAGGTCAGCCACCACGCAGAGTCGCTCGATGATGGAGTGCAGCTCGGGCGCCTCTTCGCGCGACACCTCCCGGGCTCCCAACGAGTACAGCGCGATCTTGTCCGAGGTCGCGAACTGCAACAGAAACAGCGCACCCGCAGCGACCGCGACCATGACGGCGCCAACACCCGACGCGATCAGCACGCCGACCAACACCGCGTAGACGAGGCCCAGCAGGAACAGGGTGAGCGCCATGCGGGCCTGAAGTCCCGGATCTCGACCGAAGCTCTTCTTTCGCGTGGTCATGGTGCGTAACGCTACGGCTTATAGACCTGTCGCTGCTACCGGGCTTCCCCACAGAGACCATGGGGCTTGCCCGTGCCTGCGGGGCTGCTGCGTCTCACCCAGGTTTGGCGTGTTCTCCATTCAGTAGTCCTCCGCGGCCCCTGGCGGGTGATCGTGTGATGCGCGAATCGCGTCTGCGGGGCAGCATTCGAGCGATGCAAGTGCCCATCACTGCGGCGTCTCGGTACGCCTCGATCGCGGTGATCGCCGCCGTTCCGCGAACCGGCGTGGGCGGGTACGTGATCCTGTTCCTCGCCGTCGCGGCCTCGTGGATCGGGATCCCGTTGGTTGGCGCCGGTGTGCTCGCCACCGCTGGCGTGTTGGCGAGCGAGGGTGAGCTGAACCTCTGGTGGGTGATCCTTGTGGCGACCGCCGGAGCATGGTGCGGCGGCTACGTCGGCTACCTGGTGGGACGGTCAGCCGGGGATGCGGTCGCCGAGCGCCCCGGCCTGTGGCACCATCGTCGCCGCCGCACGATGCGCGCGGGAGAGCGCGCCTACCGCAGGTGGGGCCGGGTCGCCGTCTTCGTCATGCCGACGTTCGTGTCGGGCGCACTGAAGATGCCACGGCGCACCTTTCTGGCGTGGAACGCACTGGCGGCGCTTGCATCGACGTCGATCGCCGCGGTCGGCGCGTACGGAATCGGCACCGCGGTGATCGGCCGCCTCTCGGCCCGAGAAGGAGCCTGGGCGCTTGCGACCGCCGGCCTCGTTTCCGCGGCAACGGTCCTGATCGTGGTCCGGATCCGACGGCGACGGTCCGTCCGCCGCTTGAGCAACCGCCTGTCGGTTTGACCCTGCGCCACCCCGGCGCTGACCACGAGGCCGGCTGAACACCGGCAGCGCGGAGCGTACTTTGCCCGGATGCTCGCTCAATCCCGCCTGGCTACGGTCGGATCGATGACTGTGAGCGCCACACCGACCCCTGACGAGGTGACGCCGGACGAGCGGCTGCGCGAGGAGGCGCGCGAGCACATACGTGATCACGCGCGCAACGAGGCGGCGAGGATTGACCGTCTGTCCCGCGTTCGCGAAGTTGTGCTCGGCGTCCAGGATGGTCTGCTCGTCCCGCTTGGCGTCGTGACCGGCATGGCGGCGGCGAACCCCGGGCGAAGCGCGATTCTCGTCGCGGGCGTCGCTGAGGCGGTCGCAGGCTGCATCGCGATGGGCGGCGGTTCCTATCTCGCCAGTGAGGCCGAGGAGGGACTCTATGCGGCGGAGATCGCGGACGAGGGTCGCGAGATCGAGGAACATCCCGAGCGCGAGATCGCCGAACTCGCACTGGTCCTCGAAGACGAGGGCCTGCCGCGCGAGGCAGCCGAGAGGGTGGCGCACGGACTGGCGGCAAACCCGAAGGTGTTCCTGCGCACCAAGGTCCAGAAGGAACTGGGGCTCTCTCCCGACGTAGGTGGTGCGGCGCTCGGCGACGCGCTGATCGTCGGGCTGTCATACATGGGCGCCGCGGTTGTTCCGCTGTGGCCCTACGTGGCGCTGCCGTTGACGGCACCGGCGCTGATCACGAGCCTGGTCTGCACCCTGATCGCGCTGTTCGTGCTTGGCGTTGCCAAGGGCAGGATCGCGCGCCAAATGTGGCATCGCGCCGGTCTGCAGGTGATGCTGATCGGTTCAGCCAGCGCGTCGGTCGGGTTCGCGATCGGTCATCTCGTGACCGCAATCACCGGCTGAGGAGCCGTCGGAGGCTGCACCCGCCGCACGCCGACGGCCGACTGTCCCATGGCGGCCCTTAAGCACCAAAACCCCGGTAGAGGCCCGGGGTTCTGGCAGTACCGCTACCGGGATTCGAACCCGAAGCGGCATTGTGGGGATCGGTGGGAATCCCGTGGTTACAGGGCATTACCGAGATCTCCGTTGCACGTTGTAGCGGAACATTGGACCAGGGAATGGTCCAGAGCCGTGACGAGGTGACGAGGCTCGATGAACCCCCGTAGGAGCGCCGCATCGTCGTGTTCTTCGAGCCACGCCAGGACTGGCGCCGCGGTGAACCACTCGTCGTGGTGATGGTGCTCGGCGAACTGGCGATGGAGGCAGCCCTCCACGTGTCGCGAGAAGCGGCCGGCGGGCACGAACCGGTGCAGGGTCAGCGGTGCGGGAGAGCACGATTCGAGCCCGCGCAGCCGCTTGTCCATGCCCCAGCTGTAGCTGCTGCCGACGTAGCCAATCTTGACCAGGTCGAGACCGAGGACGAAGTAGACGCCGGCGACTGATTTCTCTCTCGGCTTCACCGGTGTGCTTCCTCTCCGATGGGCGCAGGCGCGCCAAGCTTGCGGTTCGGTCCACGACTGAACGCGTCGTCGATCAGCTCGGCCTCGCGCTCGGCGGGGAAGTAGTGGGTGTAGATCTGCGTTGTGCGCATGTCTTCGTGGCCGAGCCATTCCTGCAGGGTTCGGATGCTCACGTTGCCGCTCGCGGCCATCGTGGTCGCGAAGGTGTGGCGAAGGTCGTGGATTCGGACGAGAGGTACATCGGCGCGCTGGAGCGCTGCCTTGTAGTGCAGCCCGAGGCGCCGCTTGTCGAGCGGGCGGCCCGTGTGGGGATGCGCGAGCACCAGGTCGCCGTCCTGGTTCCACGGGGTGACGCGTAGGTGATCCTCGAGCGCGGTCATCACTGCTTTCGCGACCGGGATCGCGCGGATGCCAAGCTCGGACTTGGGGTCGTCGAAGACTCCGCGCACGAACGACTCTCGGACGCTGACGCGGCCACTGATGTCCCGCCACCGCAAGCCGCGAAGCTCGCCGAGGCGCATGCCGGTCATTGCCGCCAGCATGATCAGGAGGCGCACGGTTGGCCACCATTCACGGACGGCGTTCGCTCCGCCGTAGCGTTGGGACACTGGGAAGTGCTCGGCGATAGCCTCGTCGCTGTCCGGCGGCGCTGCGTCGAGCACCCTGGTGAGCTCGTCGAGCGTGAGGAACTGCAGGCGCCGGGTCTTCTGCACGCGCGGGAGCTCGCCCATGCTAATCGGGTTGCGGTCAACCAGCCCGTCCTTGACAGCCCGTTCCATGACGGCGTGCAGGGTGCCGACGTTGTTGCGGATCGTCTTCGCCGATAGGCCCTTGCGCAGCATGACGGTGACGAGTTTGTCGGCGTCACGGGCGGTGACCTGGTGCACGGCGACGTCGCCCAGCAGCGGGTTGATGTGCGCACGGAGGTTGCTTTCGAGGCTCTCGACGTAGCTGGCCTTGCGGTTGTCTCGGCGCGCGCGAGTAACTAGCGCGCCGCCGACCTCCTCGACGGTCCGAGTGGCACCGCGGACGAAACCGGAGTGCTCGAGGATCAGCGCACGGAGCTTCGCCTCTGCGTCTCGCTTCGACAGCCCGTCGCGTTGAAGCTCACGTGAGGGGCCGATCTTGCGGTGTGGCCGGCGTCCGTCGGGGGTGCGCCAGCGTCCGTACCAGTATCCGTCCTTGCCGATGTAGAGGCTGCCGGTGCCGTAGTCGCGCTTTTCGCCCACGACCGTGATTGTCGTAGTCACGGTCGTCATCTCGCTGCTCGCTCGCGATCATCAATCCACGCACGTAGCGAGCTTTCGCGGAACCGCCAGAACTTCCCGAGCCGAATAGCTGGCAGCTCGCGCTTGCGGGCCATCTCGCGGACGGTGTATGCGCTGAGCTTCAGCAGCTCGCCCGCCTCGGCGGCGTCCAGCAGCGGATCGTGCACGGTCGTGCTCACCAGCTTGCGCCCTTCCGGGAATTACACGGCTGGCAAAGCGTCTGGAGATTCTCGAAGGTGTCGCGCCCGCCGAGACTCCAGGGCTTGATGTGGTCCATCGTGAGGTCGTCGGTGGCTCCACATTCCACACAGCAACCGCCGTCACGCGCAAGGACGCGCGCTCGCAGCTTCGCCGAGATCGGCTGGCGGCGAGCCTCGAGCGGCAGGTACTCGGGCATGAACTCTTCGAGCCACGCCAGGGAGGTGAGCGGCTGCACCCAGCGCAGCGGGTCGGTGTGCGGCATCCCGTTGTCGCACAGGAATCGAGCTTCTCGGAGAGTGAGCCCCGTCATCTCACATAGCGTCGTCAGGTAGATGAAAGACCCGCGCCCGTATTCGGCGAACTCGGCCATCATCATCTGGCGGTAGTACTCGCGCTTCGCCTCGCGATCCTGTCGCGAGCGAGCCCATTCAAGACACGCCATCCCCGGAATGCAGCGGCCACCGTACTGGCCCTGCACGATGGGCTTGATCTCGGGGATGGGGACGGTGGCGCCCATGGTGCTAAGCGGCCCCCTCGATGCTGATGGCCAACTGCCGTTCTTCGAGCGCGAGCAGCTCTTCCAGCCGCTGTTCGACCTGGCCACGGTCCAGGTCCTCACCGAGGAGCGTCCAGGCGTAGTAGCCGGCTACGTAGGGCTTGAACCACTCGGAGTGCTCGTGCAGCCAGCGGCGCTCCATCCGGACCTTACCTTGGATCTCAAGGTGGCAGCGCTGACAGAGCGCAACGAGGTTCCACCACCGGCAGTTGAGCTTGTTGCCGTCGAGGTGATGGACGGTCAGGATGCGCCACTCAGCTTCGATGATCCGCTCGACGCCTTGGTCTCGCGCTTCGCGGATGAGAGCGCCGGTGGTGGTGCCGTAGCCGAGCCCCTTGAACGGGTATGCCTCGCAGCGTGCCGGCATCCCGTGTGTGCAGGACTCGTCGCAGGCCGACCACTGGCCGTCGCCCTCGCTGTAGGGGTGATGGCAGCGCACGCAGCGGTGGTCGGCGGCGGCTCGCACGAGGTGCTTGATCTCATGCCACTCGACCGGGTAGCCGTCCTTCTCTGCGGTCTCGTAGAGCGCGTATGGAGCCACGAGCATGGCTAAGACTCCCTCGCCGACTCGTGTTGCCGGATCAGCGCCAGTGGGAAGGCGAAGCACATCGCGGCGGCTCCCATGAGGATCGTGAAGCAGAACCGGAACAGCAGACCGAGGTCGTTTTTGCCGTCGTCTGTCCGCTCCCAGACCCACAGGCCGACCATCAGCCAGCAGAACGTCCATGCACCCTTCACCAAGCTGGGTGCGCTGTTGTTCGGGGCCAGGAGCACCCACGCGCTTAGGCCGAGCCAGGCGTAGCTGGCAATGGCGGCGACGAACGTCGCAGGAGGCGTCATGTGAGCCTCCCGCGCAACCAGGATGGGGAAACCGGACCCGTGTAGACCGGAAGTGGCTCAGCCATACAGCGACCGCAGGTGCACATGCACGTCACGCTCCCGCACTCGCAGGGGATCTCGCGCCGACAGAAGTCGCACTCCGGCACCCCATCCACCGTGACGATGTGCGCCGTATCGGCGGGTTTCGTAACGGCAGTTGGGGCGACGGTTGTTGTCCGTTGCGTCATGCGTGAACCCCGATCCACTGTCGAGCTATCTCGCAGAGCGCCACGAACACGGCGTCTTTGTCACGCTCTCGCGGCTCAAGTTCGTCGTAGGGCACCATGTCCGGGTGCGTCTTGGCGTCAACGTCGCGCTCTGGCCCGTAGGTCCAGCCCATCGCCTCGTAAGCCTTCACCCAATCGTCGTGAAGCTCCTCCGGTGACGACTTGCGATCGGGACCGCACATCATGTCGATCACCTCACGGAACTGTGCCTTGAACGGCTCCTCGCGGTCGTCCCACGGCTCCGGCACGACTGGCGCATCAACGGCCATCGCCTGTAGTGCTGCCGCCTCGTACACGAACTGAGCACGACGCTCGGTGATGTCGGTGTTGTCAGGACTGCTCATGGCCACACCAGCGCCAGTAGAACGCCCCACACGCACCAGAGCAGGACTACGATCACCCACGGCAGCCAGTCACTCTTCGCAGGGCTTGTCATTCCCCTGTCCTCACGATCGGATCGCAGTAGGGACTGATCTCAGCGTGCGCCGCGCGAATGCGGCGAGCCACGGTTAGTCCCGACTGGCACGCCAGCGTGTTGACGATCCCGCTTGCCTTGCAGCGCTCGCAGCGCCACTTGGTCGATACGGGCGCGTAGCTGTCCTGCAATGCGGCCATCAGGTCGGGCGCGTCGTCGGATGTTGTCCTATTCGTCATCGAACGCGCCTCCTTCGTCATAGCGAAGCTCCACGATCAGGTTGACCCCGTCGCCGCCAGCCATGCCCCAGAGTGCCGCCGGTAGGTGCGCAGTACAGGCGTACTCGGCGCCGTCGTCGGTGCCACCGCTATAGCTCTGGTCGCCATCGGCACGAGACACTTTGAAGCGGGATGGGGCCTCACACCGGACGGGGCCTTCGTGACCGTCGAACTCGTACTCGCACCGCATCGGCCTGGCGCTGTTGGTTCGGTCCCTCATGCCAGCGCCTCTACGACGGCTGCGACGAGGTCCCGAGCCGCTGGCGGTGTGACCGCGTTGCCGGCCATCCGAACACGTTCGCGGCGGTTCCCGCCCCAGATGTAGTCCGAGGGGAACGCCATGCCGGCTGCGACCTCGTGCGGCTCGAGCATCCGGAACAGGCAGTCATCGACCATCGCCTCGGCGGCTTCCTGGTCGCCAGGCTGGATCAGCGACTGGTGCCCCGCGGTCGTCAGGGTCCGCAGAGCCTCTATGACCGGGGTGGACATCTGGCCCTGGTCTCCGCGCGCGGTGTTGTTGCGCATCACGAGCGCCTTGGTGGTCTCAATCGTCGTGATCGTTGAGAGGGGATCTTCGATCGACCGGGTGCGGTATTCGCCGCGCCGCTCAAGGATGAAGGGACTCGTCACGAGCCCGTACGCATCGCGGGTGGTCAGGGCTCGCAGCGCCTCATCGCTCGGGCGCGCGTCGTCGTTCCAGGAGCCGCCCGCCGGGGTGACGAGGCCGTACCGGTCGATGGTGGTGAGCGCGCCCACCGGATCGTCCGTTGACTTCGCCGAGCCGGAGGCGGAGTAGTACGGCGACACCAGCCCGTGATGGTTGCCGCCGGCGCAGAACGTCGCTAGCGCCTCTGCGACCGAGCGCGCGTCCGAGTTGCCGCCACGCAGCTCCGCGATGAACGGCATCCACGCCAGCGCAGTCTCCAGTCGGGCGGTCTGAGTCCGGAGCGGATCATTGACCGTCTGCGCCGACTTCCTTTCGCGACCCTCAACCGGAACTGCCAGCGCCTTCGACAGCGAAGTGTGGAGGGTCGTCAGCGGATCGTCGATCGGCCATGTCCGGACACCGGGGCGCCGCTCGAACGTGTTGCCCGCCGCCTCGAGCGTGAACGGCCGCCAATACCTGGCGATCCCTGCCGCGATCCGCGCACGCGTCTTCTCCGCAAGAGGCTTGACGCGATCGCCGATCCGCTGCCCGGGCAGCCCCCAGTCGATCGCGGCCGCGGCCGGCAACCATCCCGGCTCCACGATCGCGCGGCATTCGGTGCACACGTACAGATACTGCTGGCGGTACCGGCCAACGGTGCGGCCCGGCTTCATCGCCTGCCGTGACTCAACGACATCGCCGCAGCGCACACAGTGCGCGCGCGGGCGCAGGACGCGCTCAAGCTCGGGGCGGCGATCGCCCTTGCGCCAGAACACGATGTACACCCGGTCCCGGGACTGCGGCGCCGGCAGCCCGCCAGCCTGTGCGTGCATCGAGTTCAGCGACACGATCTCGTGCGCGTACCCGTAGCTCTCCATCGCCATCAGCCACGCACGGAACGGCGTCCACTTCACGACGTCGACGACGTTCTCAACGATGATCGCGCGGTAGTGGTGCGCCTCGGCGAACCTGGGCACGTCCCACATCGTCGCCCGTGACCGCTCAGCAGCCGCGTCGGGCAGCACCTCACCGAACAGGTCCGGCTGGTTGAAGTCCACGCGACGCTTCCCCTTCGCCTGCGAGTGGTTCGTGCACTCCGGCGACGCCCACAGCAGATCCGTTGACGGCACCCGCCGCGGGTCGTACGCGGAGATGTCGGCGCAGAGATGGTCCGCGTCGGGGTGGTTGGCGTTGTGGACCTCTACGGCCTTGTCCCAGTGATTCGCGGCGAGCTTCACCTCGACGCCAGGGATGCTGATCGCGCCGGTGGAGCTTCCGCCGGCACCGGCGAAAAGGTCGGTCAGGGTGAGCGTCATGCCGCCACCTCGGACCCGAGCGCATCGAACAACGTCGGCATCGCGTGCTGCCGCGCCTCCGCTTCGAGATACGCGACGCTGTCCCGGAAGTACCCGGGGTTCAGCTCGACGCCATAGCCGCGACGGCCCATCCGAAGCGCATACAGTGGCACTGTGCCGAGCCCCGAGAACGGGTCGAGCACCAGGTCGCCGTCGTTCGAGTAGCGGCGAATCAGCCGCTCAACGATGTCGGTCTGGAGCGGGCAGATGTGCAGCGTCAGGTTCCGCGACGCCTGCTCGCCGTTCAGCGTCCGCATCCGGTTCACGTCATGCCACACCGACGGGTGATGCGAGCCTGGGGCCAGAGCCATAAACGTTGCAGGCAGCTTGCCGCGGCCGTCGAGCGCCTCGCCGATCCTGACGTGCGACTCGTGGTCGTACACGCCCTGCAGCGACCACTCTGTGAACACTTTCGCGAGCTTGTCTGGCCCCATCTGCGCCAGCTCGTCGGCGCTCAGGTTCCGATCACCGGACGACCGCCAGAACGCGTGCGCGTCGACCTGCCACCGCGAGCGGGTATAGCCCTCTTTGTCCTTGACCACCGGCGCGTCCGCGTATCCGCGAGACCGATCGGACTGCGGCTTGTGGAACAGCAGCACGTATTCGGGTGAGCCGACGCCCATCTTCGACGCGTCCTTGCACTGCTCAGACCATCCCAGCCGGTAGGTCTGGTTGTTCTCCCTCACCACATCGGTGACGACCGTGATCATCCCGAGGTAGTCGAAGCCGTGCTTGCGGGCATGGAAGATCGCCTCTGCATGGAACGGGCTCGACGTAGGGACGCCGGCACCGGTCACGTTCCCGAAGTTGATCCGGTCTTTCACGTGGCAGCAGTAGATCCGGCCGGGCGACAGGACGCGCAGCAGCTCGGGGGTGAGATAGTCCATCTGCTCCCAGAACTGGTCGTTGCTGTCGGTGAACCCCAGATCCTCGTAGGCGGGCGTGTACTCGTAGTGATTGGCGAACGGGATCGAGGTGACGATCAGCCCAACCGAGTCGGGCTCCATACTCGCGATCTCCGGCACGCAGTCGTTGTTGACGAGAGTCCAACCCTCCCCTGTGACCTCGACACGCTCAACGCCGAGACTGCGGGTCAGGCTGTCCTCTATCGCCTGCCGTGACAGGCCGTGCTCCGCGATCAGATCCGTCATCGTTTCGGTCAGCTCCTCGTGTTGCTTCCATTTGGCCATCAGCGCATCCCGGATTGACCGCTCCGACTCGGCGTACACGATGTGAACCTCACAGGCCTCCGCCTGCCCGAAGCGGTGGATGCGATGGACCGCCTGGAAGGTGTCGTGGAACTTGAAGTCGATCCCGGCGAAGATCATCCGGTGCGCTTGCTGCAGGTTCAGGCCGACGCCGAGCATTACCGGCTTGCCGAGCAGCACGGTCGTCTTGCCGTCGCGCCACTCGCTCAGACGCCGCTCGACCTCATCGGCCGGCAGCGACCCGTCGATGCTGCTGCAGGTCACGGCCGCGGCCGTTAACGCCCGCTCGAGCGCGCGCTGCTCATCGTTCAGGTGGCAGTAGACGATCACCTGCGACTCGTCGGCGGTGACGAGCTCTACGGTCTTGGCGACCCGCTCCGGCAGAGTCCGGCGCTTCTCCGCGGCGAACACCGGCAGCGACACAGCAGCGTCCGTCAGGATGCTCACCTGGCCGGTGTGCTTCTCGATCTGTGTGCGGTCACGATGGTCGACCGGGATCTCATGCTCCACCACGCTGAGCGGCGGCAGCCGGTACTCGCCGTCATCGAAGCCGAGCGCGGCCGGTGACTGCACCCAGCAGGACCAGGAGGCGAGCCACAACCAGAAGTTCCGTTCCTGCGATTCGAGCAGCGTGAGGTTGTTCGCCTGCGTCGAGTCCCGCTTGAAGAACCGGGTCAGCGACTGCCCGGTGTCCATGATCCCGAGATAGCCGGCGTAGTGCAGCAGCTCCTTGTACCGGTTCGGTGATGGTGTGGCCGTCGCAACGAACCGATAGGGCACGCCGGCGAACTTGGCGAGGAACTGCTGGTAGGTCTTCGAGCCGAAGGACCGCAGGATCGCCGCCTCATCGAGCGACGTGACGGTGAACACGGAGGGGTCGAGCAGCCCGTCGCGGATCGGCTCGTAGTTCGCCAGCGCGATCGTCCCTGGAGAGAGCGCCGAGGCCTCCGCGGTCGTCCGGATCCGGGCCAGCGCGGGTAGTCCGAGCATTCGGGCGTCTCGCTCAAACTCTTGGCGGACACCGAGCGGGCAAACGATCAGGCCACGGCCGTCCGCGGGCCCGTGCGCCAGGATGAGCCGCAGCGTTTCGAGCTGCATCACGCTCTTGCCGAGGCCGAAGGCTGCGAAGATCGCGCGCCGGCCGCCACGGACGGCCCACTGGACGATCTGCCGCTGATGCGGGTACAGGAGCACGTTGATGTCAGTCGGGTCGATGTCGAGCCCGTCCTGCGGCGCGACAGTCGCTTTGGAGCGCAGGAACTCCGCGTAATCTCGACGCGGATGACTGACATCGGGCAGGCCAGCGAGACCGTCCGCCACTGCGACGTCTGCGGCAGGGACCTCGAGCTCGACGCGCTCAGACCCGGCTGGGTCCCGGTCGAGCGCGACGGCCGCTGGATCTGGGTCTGTCCCGACTGTGTACGAGCTGCCCATCAGAACCCCGCCTCGTTCGTGGCATAGCCGCCCCGCGACTGCGTGCGGTCATCTACGCGCCCCGGCCGCGGCGCGTCCGTCGTGATCTCGAACGGGCACCCGTTGCACTCCAGGCGCACCCGATCCCCGGACAGATACTCCTCAACGATCAGGTCGCCCTGACAGTCCTGCGGGAGCACCATCCGTTCGTAGTCGCCGTCTGGTCTCGCGAGTCGCCAGCCGGCGTGCGAGACCAGGACGGTGCCTGGGATCTGCGGCACGATCAGAAGCCGATCAGTCGCTCGACGAGCTCGACGCGCTGCCGCTGCGACATCCCGCCGATCGTCTTTGACGGCGAGATCCGGCAGCCGGACAGGATCCGGTTGACCTTCACGCGCCCGTACTTGGGGACGGCGATGAGGAGGTCGAACACCTTCATCGTCTCGATGTACGTGGGTGGTGTCAGGAGAAGGTCGACGAGGTTGCTACGGCCCGCCTTCATCTCCCGCTTGAGCTTCGCGCGCGCTGACCGCGTGTCGTTTGCGAGCTGGAGCGCTGCCATCCGCTGCTGGTAGGAGCGGGACGGCGCCGCGGGCCGCGGACCCCTCCGCACCGTCGGCGCCGGTGGTGGCGCGGGCGCGGTGGCGGCTTGCCGGCGCGCCCGGTTGTCGGCACGAACGATCTGCTCGAACGGCGTGCCATAGCGTTTGTCGATGGTGATGGTTGACATGCGTGTTCCCTCCCTGCCGGGCGACCGCTCTCTCAGGCGGCCGCTCGGGTGGTGATTGGCTGGTACGGAATGACTGGCCACTCCGCTCGTACGTCGTGGTCCTGGCCCTTCTGGTTGAAGTGCTCGATCAGGCCTCGCGCCTGGTCCGCGGCCCAGTGGATCTGCGCGGCATGGAGCCGGGCAGGGTCGTCCTTGACCGTGAACCACTCCGCCTGCAGGTGCTCAAGCTCGCGGTCCTCCTCCACGGACCGTGGCCGGCGGATCACGGTCCCGCGCTTGGCCATGTACACGGCGAGGTAGCCGGCGGCGAGCGCATCCCAGCCGGCGGCATGGGTGTTGATCACCGGTGCGCCGTAGAACCGGCACAGGTCAGCGAGCTTCCGTGGGCCCTTCCGGAACCGGTGCAGGTGAAGGTCGAGGACACGAGGGTCGACGACATGCAGTGGGCGATGCTTGTCGACGGGGTCGAGGCCGTACCGGCGGCATTCGCGGTCGAGGATCGTGAGGTCGAACCGGGCGTTCATCACCGCCACCGGCGCGCCGTCGGCGCGTCGGTCGATCGTGCCGAGCACGATGTCGAGCACGTCGACGGGGTCGCGGCCGCCCTCGAGTCGGATCCGCTCGTTCGTCCAGCCGTGCACCGCCGCGGCCTCCGCCGGGACGGGGATGCCGGGGTCTGCGAGCAGGGTGTGCAGGTCGGGTTCTTGGAACGCGCCGACGTACCCGACGGCCGCGGTCACGATCCGATCGTGCTCCACATCAGTGCCGGTCGTTTCCAGATCGAGGACGCAGACGCGGCGGTCATACCAGAAGCTCGTCATGCCGCCATCAGCTCCGACTGGCGCGGGGTCGTCTCCGCGGCGGTGATCGCCAGCGCGAGCGCGGCCCGGCAGTCGTTGTTCATCCCGTACAGCGGGCCCGGCGCTGCCTTCCGCCCGACCGCCTGCTCCTCGCTCGGGCCGTAAAGATCGATCAGCCGCTGACGGATGACCGCGTCGGTGACCTTGTTCCGCGACCCGCAGAGGTGCAGCTTCACGTCAGGGCGCTCGATCATCACCGGGTCGGACGGCACTCGGTCGCCGCGCCGCCATCCCTCGATAAACCGGCCGATCCACACGCAAGTCTGGAACGTGGTCACGCCAACGGGCTTGCCGTAGCTAGCCACCATCTCAATCGTCAGGAACGAGACGGTCAGCCACCGCTGGCCGAGGTCCTCGAGCAGCTGCCCGTTCGGGACCTTCGCCCACTCGATCGGCATGCGCGTCTCGAGCTCGTACTCCAGCCAAGCGGACTCGGTCGTGCCCGGGTCGATCGCTAGTAGCTGGGTCATGACTCGCTCCCGGGCGCCAGCGCCGGACGCTGCCGCTCCTGCCCGCGTCGTAGTGCCGCGAGCGGGTCGATATGCGCGCCGGCGAGCAACGCCGCGACGCCGCGCTCGTTCGCCTTCTCCGTGAACGCGTCCCATTCGCGCACGAGCCAGTTGCGGTTCGCCTCGCCGAACTGCTCGCCGCGCGGATCGCGATTCTTCAGCGCCTCCAGGCCTACCGTCTCGATGAACGCGACGATCCTTGGGTGATGCTGGGTTGCGGCGTAGAGCCGCGCCTGGTCGTCCGCGGCGTCGCGGGCATTGGCTCCGCGCCACCCGCCCTCCGGGTACTCGGCGCGTGCGTGCATCACGCCACCGGTCGCCCACAGAATCGCGACGACCTCCAGCCCGGTCGGTGCGCCAGGGTCCCGGCGCGCGACCTGCGCCAGCTTCGCGGCCGACGGCGGGAAGTCCGCGTCCGGGTCATAGCAGCGGATCGCCGCCAACGCCCGCTCCGGGTCCACGCCGCGGGCGCCGAGCTCAGAGATGTATGCCGCGATCCCCTCTGGGCCCCACGCGGCGACCTGCGCCGGCCATGTGCCGAGCAGCGCTGTACCCACTGGCTTCCAGTCGAGGTCGGTCATGCCGCCGCGCCCCCGTTCATCGCCCGGAGCAGATCCGACGCGCTCGGCTTGCCGCCGCGTCCTGCCGTGATCGGCACGACCCCCTCGTCGGACTGCAGCAGCAGCGCGGTGAACTGCTTGCGCAGCTTCCCCGGCGAGAGAATGTTCGCCCGCCAGAAGTGATGCCCCTGGCACCAGTCGATGATCCGCTCGATCTCCGCCGAGTTCCCGTCCCGGTCCCCGAGCAGGAGTCGCATGTCGGTCTGCCACCGGGCGCTGGTCGGCGCGACGTGGGCGCGCTCGTCGTTTCGACGGATCGCGGCCCCTAGCCTCTCACAGAGACGAGTTACGACAGGATCTAGATCAGGAACGCCTGCGCCCACGGGCGCGTCTACGCGCGTACGCGCGTGAGTCAGTGAATGATTCACTGATCCATTCAGTGAGCCGCTCAGTGAATCGTCACTGAGGAGGTCCACCCCGTCACGCAGCGCGTCGGTGTACTCCTTGATCGCCTCGACGATGTCCCGGTCCTTGAACGGATCACGCGGATGAGGCGGCAAAGGTGACTCAGACGGCCGGTTGATCTTCTGGTGCTTCCAGAACGCCGGCAGCCACAGATAGGTGAACGGCTCGACGACATACCGCCAGGAGAACCGGATGGTCTCCAGGTCGGCGAGCGCCTTCTTGAACTGGCTCTCGGAGATGTCACCGTTCGGGAAGATGTAGCCGCGAACCGCGGGCAGCATCAGGTGGATGCGGCCGCGATCGTCGGCCATCGAGATCAGCCCGACCGCGGTGTAGCGCGCGCCGACACCGATCGTCTGCATCTTCGTGTTGTGGGTGAAGAACTCCGGTTTGATGGAGCGGATTCGCGGTCTCACGCTGCTTCCTCGTAAGGGCTTGTGTCTCGATAGGGCGCCGTGTCGAACAGGCAGCCGTCGGGCTGTGAGGGGGCCCCGCCGGCCCGTGAGACCGGCGGGGGTGCTGCGCTCAGGACGGGGTTCTGGATCGGATCGTCTCGGCGACCAGCAGCCGTCCTAGCCTCAGGCTGCTGCGCTACCAGATCTGCTTCTGGTGCCTGCCGGGTCAAAGCGGCTCCCGGCGCCGGCCCGAACGTCGGTCCTGATGTGCTGCTCACGGCAGCGTCAGGCACCGGCCGGGCATCCCTCTGGCCTACTCGATCGTCATCTCCAGACCCCCTGTGTGTGGGAGTCTCTGTCGGTACGGGTTCTGGTTCGGCGAGGAGCTCGTACTCGCTGCCGCTCACGTCGCCCTTGAGGCGCTCCTCAGCGATCCGGAACCGCCGGTCGGGCCACCGCTTATCGGGCCCGTCCCGGAGTTCCTTCAGCCGCGCGCCGAACCGCGAGCCGCACCCAGCCTGCAGCAGCTGGTGGGTCGTGACCTTGTCGAACCGACGCAGCAGCGTCAGCGCGACGAGGCACGTCGGCTTCATCCGCAAGCCACTGACCGGATCGACGCACGGCTCCATATCCCCAACCCCAGCTCGGCCTAGCCGAGCGTGTGGATCCGCTCGGTTGTGACGTTTCCGTACTGGTCCTCGGTGTCCTTGAAGTGGATGCCGGTGACCTTCCGGGGACCGTGCGCGAGCACCGTGCCGTCCGGCAGGGTGACGGTTACGATCACGTCCTGTCGCCGCTTCAGATCCTGGGCGACAGAGAGGTCGCCGCCGATCTTCACCGAGCCGAAGTCGGGCTTGTTGCCCGGCAGGCCGACGGCGAAGGACAGCTGTCCTGAGCGCATCTCCTTGATCGCCTGATCGGCCGCGGCCGCGTCTGTTGCTGCGGTTGCCATCTAGTGCTCCTCTCCGGTGGGTAATTCGATCTGTTCGTCCTCGCGCGCCTCGACGGCGTCCGTGAGGCGATGCAGTTGTGCGTTCAGCCACTCGACGTGCTTGCCGAGGTCGGTGGTGTGTTCGCGACGGTTCTTCGCGATCGCGGCGAGGACCTGGGGCCGGTTGCCGAGGATGTCCGCGCACGCGAGCAGCTCGTCGGAGAGACCCTTGATCTCTGCCTCGTGCTCACCGGCGGCGGCGCCGGCCGCCCACTTGGCGAGCTCGACACCGACCTCGCGACTCAATGGCACGTCCAACGGGACGAGCCGACGATGCTGCTCCTGCAGCTTGATCGGCAGCGGGTACCCCGGCCGCGCGGCCGTGAGCAGGAACGACGCGGTCAACTCGAACGGGAGCGACTTCTCGGTGATCGGCACCCACCCATCCAGGCCGGTGAGCGTCTCCTTCGGCACGATCTCCAGCTTCCCGTCCGCGCCGCGCTTCGCCTCGACCTTCTCGGCGGCCCGGAAGCACAGGATCACGTGCGCGTCGAGCTGCAGCAGGTAGTTGACGAACTTGCGGTGGTCGGCCTTCGGCTGAATCCAGGCGGACAGGTTCTTGTTCTGGTTGCCGCCCATCAGCTTGTCGTGCTGCTCGAGCAGGCCGCCGACGCCCTCCCACTCATGTGACATCGAGTCGACGACGACGACCTTCCGGCCGCCCTTCACGCACGCGTCGATCGCCTGCTGGTATCGCTGCGGTGTGTAGGGCGCGGTGAGGTCTACGACGTCGAATCGGAAGTCGTCGGCGTAGTGGGATGCGCGACCGTTCTCGGTGTCGACGACGGCGAACGGCTCGCCGGCGGATAGGCCGGCTGCGATCAGCATCGCGGTGAACGTCTTGCCGGAGCCGGTGCCGCCGGAGAGGCCGAACAGGAGGTGCAGGCCTTCGCGTTTCGCTGGGCGGATCGTGAAGCTCATGCCGCACTCCTCTCCGCCGGGACCTGCATGTCAGCGGCACGCTTGGTCTCCATGACCCACACGTGCGCACCGTGGTCGTAGCGCCAGGTGACTCGACCGATGGCGACCAGCCTGTCTTCGTCGGTGCCGGGAAGGTCTGGGTCGTATTGCCAGAGCCCTCCGTCCTCACGGATGTAGAGGTCCGGCGCGAACCGCACGAGCGTGGTCTCCGGGCAGCGGAAGTGCAGCTCGAGGTCGTTGTCGTGGTAGCCCGCGATGTCGATCTCGACGGTGCGCTTCTCGTCGAGGTCGTACGGTGACGGTGGCGGAGTCGCCTGCGTGAACAGGTATTCCAGGCGACGGGCCTGCAGCACGTTCATGCCACCACCTCAGCGCGATCGAACTCCTCAACGGAGCGCGGGCCCGGATGGTCCTCCTCGTCTCCGAGCGCCCACGCGACGCGCAGATGACAGATACGCGCCGCGACACGACGGGCGCTCTCATCACACCAGATCGTCCAGTGACGGCTGCCCTGCTGGTCGATGAGTGCCCAGAGGATGTCGATGTGATCAAGGCTGTGGGGCGGCTTCTCCACGACCGCCGTCAAGAACACGGAGCCGTCGCGGTCCTGCTCGATCGCCCAGCGCGTCTTGCGACCGTTGAAGCCGTCAAGGCAACGACCGAGCTCTCGAAGCTGGGCGCTGGACACGTTCAGGAGCGCAGCGTGATCGCCGATCGCACTCATGCCGCCACCTGGCTCTCGTCCATCTCGGTCAGCATCTGCTGCTCGAGGAACCGCGCCTCTTCCCATGGCGGCAGCTCTGCGTAACAGACCTGCCGCGGGTACGCCGGCCAACTGTCCGCTCCCAGACCGGCATCAAGGAACTGGCGCCACAGGGCGATCGCCTTCTCGACCTTCGCGTCCGCGAGCGCCCGGGCATCCGGGTTGAGTGAGATCACCGACAGCGCATACGGCGGGGTGTTCTCCACGACGATGAACCGCCACTCCGGCTCGATGCCGGTGAGGGCCTTCACCCCACGGGGGTAGAACGCGGCCTGAATGTCCTTGCCGTCCTCCCACAACCTGCGGCGTGTCCACTCCCGCGGGCTGGCGGTCGTGGTCGTCTTCAGGTCGTCAACGAACGTGAAGTCGTTCCGGAGCCAGTCCAGGCGCGCACGGCACCACACGCCGTTCGGTTCCCGCCAAACGAGCGTCTGCTCCGCCTTGCCGTCGCTGAACGGCCGCGGGGTGACGTCGAGGTTGTCGAGTTGCGTGCCGATCGCGTCGACCATCGCGTGCACGACCTCGGCGTCCTTCGTCAGCAGCGGGACCTTGCCCTCCGCACGCGCGGCGTCGCGCGCCGCCTTCGCAGCATTCGTCCGCCAGTCGGGGAAGTCGATGATCTCGGGCTCGCGGCCCTCGAACAGCAGCGCGTGCGCCGCGGTGCCGTGGTCCAGGGTGCCGGACTCCTTCGGTCGCTGCTGCGGGTTCAGTCGCGGGTGCGCCTCCCAGGCGTGCCGCGGGCTCTTCGACAGCAGCACGTGCGCGATCGAGGCGGACAGGCTCGGCTCGGGTGTCCCTCCACCGGAGTGGTAGGCCTCGGCGGGAATGTCCCAGACCCCTGGCTTGCTGTGCTTGCCGGCGGTCATCGCCGTGCCTCCGTGTAGAGCTTCAGGTCGCGTGAGGTGGGGAGCGGCGGCGCGGGTGTCTGCCCGCCGGAGCGCTCCCACTGGTGCCGCGCGCGGACGCGTGCGATCGCGGCGCGCTGCTGCTTGCGGGCGTACTTGCTGCGGCTCCTCATCGCGTCACCTCAACGAGTTCGAAGTAGCCCCATGAGCAGTCGGGGCAGTGCTCTCCGTCGCGGCCGACGCGCTGCGCGCCGTCGCAGGTGGTGCACAGGAACGGCTCGGGGCCGAGCAGGTCCCGTGAGACGGTCCAGTC
>Ga0068856_100001821_pt1 | contig 22272 bp, 14 predicted proteins | sample KBSCornC62_FD_66595 | JGI IMG/M metagenome (GOLD analysis project Ga0068856, IMG submission 66595) | Corn rhizosphere microbial communities from Kellogg Biological Station, Michigan, USA - KBS Corn C6-2 | ecosystem: Host-associated > Plants > Roots > Rhizosphere > Soil ... | reverse complement strand
GCACCGCCTGGGGCTGGAGCACCACCTTGACTAGCATCTCCACCTGGAGCTCCGCCTTGCGCGCCACCTTGTGATTGCTGTATCAAAGAAAGCAAGCCATCACATACAGCCATAGCTGCTTGACAATCTTGACCTTCTAGAGCTTGCTGAGCCAATTGTACTAATTGTGTTACTGGATCTTGTCCTCCTTGACCAGCGTCAGCTCCTGCAGGAGCACCGCCTTGACTTTGATCAGGAGCAGCAGCATCTGGTGCGCCTGAAGCATCTGGTGCAGGAGCAGGTCCACCAGCTTGGAATTTTTGGATTTTTTCTGAAACTTTCATGTTTGTTTTAAATAGGCTATTAATCACTTGTAGATACAATAGCTTTGTCTACGCGTATCCGCAAAGATAAGAATATCGTAGAAGTTATACAAGTGAAGATATAAATAAATATATTAAGTGCAACTTTATTTGGTATCTTAAATTGAATCCGTATATTTGCTTCATACTCTTACAGACAAAGTTTCAACTTAGTGGCGATGTGCTATTTACTAGACAAGCCAGCGTAATCATATCAAAGATGTCTGTCAAAAAGCCGCCATGAGCGGCTTTTTCTGTTTAGTCTGGTAATTCCACATAGTCATCTTCCTTATTATTTTGTGTATCGAGATACGCAAATATCTTCTTACCTAAGGCTTTGTAGTCAGAATTTGATTTTGTCTTATAAGCCCTTTTAGCCATCCGTATAATCGTTTTAGTATTCGGTCGACTAAATATACGCTCACCTCCTTGAAGTTCCATCTGAGCCTTTCCTTTTGCGTTTAGAACCAACATCTTCGGTGCTTCTTCATCCTCGTCTTCACTATCTTCGTCTTCGTCAAATTCAAAATCTTCGTCGAAATCGAGATATTCTCCAACTTGAATTCCACTACCTGCATTTACCTCTAAAACATAGAGAATGTCATCTCTATCAGCTTCCATGAGATCTTCATCCATTGGTGCACAATCATGCCATACTTGAACTATCTCTCCATCCTCTGTAGCATAGATTATATCCAGTGGAATATAGGTATCTTTCATCCAGAAAGCGGCTTGTGTTGGTTCATCAAATACGAATAGCATACCCTCATTATAAGGTAACTCCGTTACGTACTGTAAGCCATCTTCTCTCTTCTCATCATCGTCTGCAATAATGACATGATAAGTACGATCACCTACCTTAACTGTAGTTCTTTCCTCCTCGTCCATGTCAAGTGATCCACCATCCGCATACAATTTAAGTTGCTGAGGTCGCGGCTGATCATTGTTATACATGGTAAAGTATTTCCTAGCAGCTTCATCATCGCTAAATGCAGGATTGAAGTTAATTAACTGTTGTCTAAGCTGTTGTAACTTATCATTCTGTTGCTGACGCACTGCATTATCCTGTGCAGCAAACTGAGCTGGATCTTTAGTCCATGCCTGAATGCTATACTGACCATCTTGAAGGGGTTTAGTAGGATCATATATTTTAGACATCTGTTGATAAGTCATGCTACTTAAACCATTACCCTTACCATGATATTTAGGATCGTCGACAATATCAGTATATTCTTCTTTACCATCTCCATGATTCTGAAAGGTTCTCATACCAACAACTTTACCAGTAGCATCTTTGATATAAGAGTCAAAGGCCATAGCATGTTCTGGAACCGCTCTGCCACTGACGTTAGTCATAAGCTGTAGAATGTCTCCTCTCTTGTAACCATTAATGTCTTTATTCTGTATATAACCATCTTTACCTAAGTCCTGTTGAGCGGTTTCATTACCAAAGTAAATGCCATCAATATTACCCTCTCCAGTAAACTTATCTCCAGCATCATTAAGCACTCTACAAGTACCTGAGATACAGTAGTTAAGGTTTTCTCCCTTAGCTTTCAACTGATCTATATTCTGCTTTTGTATAGGTGAAAAAGAGTCAGTTATCTGTTTACCATTATATTTCTGATATGCACTAGCCACCTTATTACGATAATCTTGTTCGCTATGAGGAGCAGGTGCTGCGTACTTTAATTGACTATACTGAGAGTATAGTTTCAATGCATCATAAGGTTTCAATGGTGGCGTGGCCACTGGAGTAGTTTTAGGTACTCCAGTAGACGCCAGCATAGCACCATCCTGTGCTTTTATTATATTATCCATTCTTCAATAACTTACTTTTAGAATCCCTAGTATTCTTTACTATTTCCTTTGACAGTATTCTACCTGCTTCAATCATAGCTTCTTCAGTACCTTCATCCATTAGTTCTTCTAATTTCTTAGTAAGATCAAAATGGAGTATCAACTCATCACGTTCAACTTCTGCATGCTGAGTAACTTCACCACCTTCATCCATAGTTACTACTGGAATTCCTTTTGCTGTGATCTTAGCATCTTTTAAGTGAGCTACATTATGTAACTCGTGATTATGAGCATGAAGACTACCATCTACTATTACGTTAATCGCACCTCCATCTCTAAAAGCAGGAAGCTTGTCTGGATCAATAGGTGTAGGTTGTAGCGCATCATTAATCATGTTTATAATGTCACTAGACACACTCAATGCGCCTACGGGCTTAGCATTTACATTAGCATTCTTAGATTGCTTAGCTATAGCCAACATTTGCTCTTCATCGATAGCCTTATCACCTTTATTTTCTACTACCTGTTTAGGTGGTAGAGGTTGCATAGGCATACCTATTGGAGAAGCCATAGGTTGAGCATTGGAAGTGATGGCTGGGATATTTCCAGGTTGTGGCATAGTAGCTTTCGGCACTTGCGGTCCTGGATGTGGTATTCCTACCTTACCACCATGCTGATATTTGAATCCTTCTTGACTGCGTAGATCGTAGTTAGCTTGTCCCTGTGGTTGATATAACTTAGTTCTATACATTAATGGTAAACTGCCATTAAGTGCTTGTAAAGTACGTTGATACTTGATAGGATTTCTATTTAGGAATTCTATAGTGTGCTTAGCGTTTTCACCTTTAAATAATTCAGGATATTTATCCTTAAGCTCATCAAAGGCAGTACCAACACCCTCTTTAGCTAAACCGATATGACCAGGATCCCAATCACTTAAGTGATAAACTCCAGTCTTATCAGCTGCATCCCATAGTACTTTCTTATATACTTCTAAGTGATGTTTACCATCAACTGGGGCACCATTTACATATATTGTATAATCACGTGCGGCATTAAAGTTATGTAAACTCACATTAGTTTGTGACGCCCCATTAGCTTTTAAAGTATCTTGTGTAGCTATATCACGACCACCTTCTTTATTGTAAATACCACCACTATGAAAGTCAATATCTACTCTTTTTCCAGGAAATAATGCCTTTAGGTTACTTAGAGCTTGTTCCTTAAACTGATTGAATTTAGCTGTAGAATCAGCTTTAGCTACATTCTTTATAGGCTGAGTAGTTTTCGACTCTTGTTTATTCTCTACAGGAAGAGCTTGTAATTGAGCAGTATCGTCATTACCAGTTAGAGGTGCTCTCATAGTAGGCAAGAAATCCATTAACCTAGCTGTATTTAGCGTAGTACCCGTTAAAGGTGAAAATCTACCAGGACTATATAACTCTCCTTTTTCCTTAGGTAAAGGTTGTAACATAGCAGTACCATCCGTTCCTGTTAAAGGATTAGTTAAACCTGGTAAGAAACTCATTAATCTACCAGTATTAGGAGTTCCAGTTAAAGGACTCCATTTACCTGGAGCGTAGTCAGGTTTTTCTTCATTAGATTTAGGTATCTCACCACCAAGGATAGGATTGAATGACACATAGCTACTCTTAGGTTTGCTCTCTTTAGGTAATTCGTCAGGTATTCTACCACCAGTAGTGATAGATTTGTTAGTCATTACCTGATTATATTTCTCAGGCTCGAACTTCTCAAATGCCTTTTCAGTTTCGTCACCCCAAAGTCCATCCTCAGTAATGTTCGCACCATACTTCTGATTCATCATTCTCTGATAATTCAGAACAGCATTAGTACCTCCATTCTGAAGTCTACCACCATGTTGATATCTAACAGTCTTAGCTACACTGTCTACATATTGCCTGAATCTAGCATTTTCAGGAGCCATGAGTATTTCACGCTCTTTAGCTACTTTGTTAGGGTAATCAGGATCACCATAGTTATAGCCTCGTATAAAGGTACCATTCTTAGTTTTATCCTTGATGATATTCATTTCAGCTTGGAAAGGATACTGTGTATTATCAGCTACAAACTTCTTCATACGATCACCAATGTAACCAGGAATTTCACCAGCTTGACTATCAATATCATGTGCTTTCTGAGCATCCATAAATATTTTCTTCTTATCGGCATTCATGCCCATATTATCACCTGCCCATGAAGAAAACACATTAGTAGGGAAGTATTGATAGTTAGAATAGTTATCCTTCTTAGCGCTTGAGTGACCTAATCCGGATTCTCTTTGACCTATACTTAAAGCAAGATAAGGATCGATTTTACTCTTAACGGCACCTTTAACAATGTCGTCAAGCATAATAGAGTTAACCTTTTGATTATTACGCATATTGTATTTATGATCCTTAACTATAACAGAATGTCCGTCATTAGCATCATATTTATCCTCAAGACTATTCTCATATATAGCCACACCTCCATAAAGAGGTCTCCAGTCTGAAAAACTATAAGGAATATTCTTATCTCCAGTTAACTTAACTGCTTGATCCCTTGTCAGTTTAGGTCTATCGGTAGTGAGCTGATCTAAGTAAGCTATGTGCGGCTTTGGCATCACTGTAGCGTCTCTTTTCATGACACCTCCTTGTTGATGTTTCCAAGCAGCTGCATTCTTAGCAAACTGAGCCATCTTTCTTACATGTGGGTCAGATGAATGTAGAGCCTCTTCAGTGGTCTTACCAGTGCGTTTCTTATATTCTGTAAAACGTCCTTCATGGGATTTCTTAATATGGATCTTAGCTCCACCTTTACCCATTACTACACTACCATTATTCCACATATCACTATTATACAAGTTATTCTGTAGTTTAGCAGCGTACATATCCTGACTACCTAATTGACCATCAAAAGCCTGTCTAGCTTGTTTAAGCACATCTGAGACAGCATTTTGCTGCCAATTAGAGTTAATTATATCAGCTTTAATCTTACCAGCATGCCCAAATAGTTTACCAAACATTCCTGATTTCTGATAAGCAGCTCCATCATCTTTAGTTTGACCTGCCTGTGTGGCTGTGCCAGAATAAGCAGAAGATTGAGCTACGTCTTGATTGACGTTAAAGGACTTTATTGCTTTAGAGGTAGCATTATTCTTCATAAACAATCCTCCAAGAGCATCTATTCCTTTAATACCAGCTCCAACAGCCATGGCATATGGATTACCAGATGACATAAGTGCGTTACTTACACCACCTACAACTGCATTCGCAGAAGCAATACCTCTTTGCGTAGACGAAGCTGTACTAGGAATACTACTAAGAGATGAGAATGTGTTAGCAGCTGCATTTAAGCCACCCATTAACGCTTTACTATTAAGTAAACCATTATTATCTGAATCTCCATTATCAGTGTTTTGTGAAGCTATCCCTGAGCTGTCCGTTGGATTACTAATACCTGCAGAACTAGTAGGGTTATTGACTATAGGGTCAGGCAGCATGCCACTACTATCTTTAAAGGTGGTGCTAATCTTAGGTATGCTACTCAAGCCTAAACTCCTAGCTGAACCTAAAGGTTCAGATCTGAGCACAGGTTTACTAGCCATAGTGTCATACTGCTCTGATGGAGTATTCTTTTTTGCAAATAAGGAGGGAAGACTGCCTGTCAACCCTCCAAATAAACTTAAATAGTTAGGCATAACTTTGTGTGTATAGTGTTTGTAACGCAGTAATAACAGCTAACTCTGTTCCAGAGTATTTAACTCGTATGCGTATATATTTATCACGAATTCGTGCTTCTTTTAGCTCGGTACCTTTAGTATGTCTAAATGGTCTGATTTCCACATCCCAAAGATCTTCTTTGTACTGCATATTTCCCTGACGTCTACCAAACTCATTGAGAGTAAGACCCTTTTGATAAGTCGATATTAGCTTAGGAGCTATTGTAGAACTATACCAGGTGTTAGTTGATGTCCAAGTACGTGGAGTACGATCTATAGAATAACTATCACCAATTATACTAAAGTAAAATGAATCAGGTTCAGCATCATTAGATATAATCTTTAGATTATCCCATATCTTCTGATACTGCGGATTATCAGCTGCTATGAACTCGAATTCAAATGCTTCTTGCTTACCATACCAGAAAGTTGGTGTAATTACGGTTTGATTATCAAATATACCAGCTTGTCCATGCTTCCAGAACCAATTGGATATAGCATCATCATAATTGGTTTTATCATCAGGAGACAGATTAGCTCTGTTAACTAATATTCCAAGATAGTCAAAGAAGAATTGAACTTCTTCAGTTCCAGAACCATCAGTCACTGATAATCCAGCTCTCACACGTATAGTGAATGCGTACTGATTAAAACTTCCTCCTTTATACCATAGCTCGTAGACATCGCCATTCTGTCTTATATCAAAGAACGAAGAATCAAACGAGTTATCAAGTGTAAACGTCTGTAGATACTTACTATAATAATTATACCCCTTTAAAGAAAGGGTTCCGATTAGTGATTCACTAGTTGAATTAATAAGTACGCTATCAAGAACTATACCAGCGGCTTCGTCATTACTCTTAAGAGAGTATCCAGCCATTGCTAGTTTCTTGCCAGCTTCTCTATCAAAAGAGAAATACACATTTGAGATATCAGCGCTACGCAAAGGTACCCAAGAATATCGAGTAATCCAATTTTCGAGCTTCTCATTATAACACATCGACCAAATGGTCTCTCTATTCTGCGCATCATTGTCATAGAAAGTAAACATTATATCCTGCTTAAAGGCGTTATAATGTGAACGTATGTCGAGTAATGCTGTTAGAGGTTTGTTATCGCTCTCCTTAAGTGTGATATTATCATTAAGGAACTTCTGAATCTTAAAGTCAGACAGTACTTCGAACGTAGAACCATTAGTTCTCCATATTTTCTTAGCTGTTGCATCAACACCATAGACGAAATCCGTAGTTGCTACTACTGAATCCTTCCAATTAGAACCATAATTTGTAGATAGCATATTAACAATGTCTGGTATTACCTGATTAGATGTAATAAATGCATTAGATCCTTGTCCAGTTGCACCTACCATCTTCTCGTTTATAGGTATTACACCTACACCATCACTAAATACTACCATCAAATTATTCTTCCATTCGAGAATAGTTGTTATTTGACCATAAGCATTGGTTAAATCCTTATAAGAATCAAGTTTAAACACCCTATATCCATTTCTAAACGCATCATTAATGTGTATTTCAGAGAACATTAGTCTATTTGAGAATATATTCTTGATATATGGCACATTTGGTTCAGCGATATAGATCTTGCTTGATGTAGTAGTATTATATCCTACGTTTGTAAGCTGAGAATCAGGTATTTTAGACTCCCCACTAGGTGACATAGATAAAAGTGGGTAGAAACTCCTAGCAACACCAGTAAGAGCATACTCAGAAGTATGTGTTTCGTCATTAGATCGATAACATAGATTGATGTTACTACATATTTTAAAGGTAGCCCAATGTCCTATTTTAACTGCATTGACATCCCCACGGTTAATTTTCGCGATATCATCTGCCTTTAGACCACCAGATGCTGTATAACCAGTATAATTTGTCTTCCAAGAGAGCGTATCTATGATTGTATCATTAATAGGAGTCTCTGGATCTTGAAAGTTTCTTACTATCCTAGTTGTATATGTACCTATAAAGCAGTCTCCACGGTACGCCTGGAACTCTGTGAAGCCATCTCCATCAGTAACATTAGCATATGGAACTACTGTGGATGCTAATAAGTTAAGGTCATACCTATCACTTATAGCATAGAATGGATGAAATGATTGAGCACGTAGTAGAAAGTAGTCTCTCATGTTACCAAAATCATATCCAGGGATGTGAATATCTACTATAGTAGTTTCTTCTGAGAAGTTTTCCACTCCTACAAAGCCTGTAAAGGCTCCACGAATTATATTAGTAGCATATCTACCTCTATCTTCAGTGTTGAACCAGCTAAACTTATACGCCTCTTCAGGAATACCAACCCTTGTAGAGAAGTGTTTTGTACCACTATACTTCATTGGTTGATTATCTTCAATTAATGTAAGCTTAACATCCTTATATAGGAAGCTCGAAGCTCCTTTATTAGTATAGTCAGCTATATAGAAGTGTCTAGAGTTAGTTAAATCTTGATTGAAGTACTTATTAGTAGGTGTAAATGGAGCAGCTGAACAGTTAAATAATGCACCTGTAAATACTTCTGAGAAGAACTCACTACGTAATTGAGCTTCTGGACAGATAAATCCACCTACAGTTACAGCTCCATTATTATTAACAAGTAATCTAGATGTAAAATCATGTACTAACTGTGTACTCTTGTCTACGAAAGACTCCGCTATGTAACCAATATTAGAGGTGCTAGAATTCTGATATATCTGAGTCTTGATAGACGGGATATAAGAGATCTGATCTGTACCTATCGAAATGCCCTGCGCTATAATAGTAGGTATACGCTTCTGTCTTACAAAGAAGAATCCCTTAACATATTTCTTAAGCTCAGTAATAGTATCATCCTCTATATTAAAGTTAATGGAAAGCGGATAGATTCCAGCATTTCCATCTTTATTCATGAAGTCTTCTTGATATGCAATACGTAGAACGCCCTTAGCATTCTCTAGATCATATTTAGACTGTTTTATGAATCCATCATCATCGTAGTTGATGTACTGTCTGTGACCTTGATTATCATATAATGGTGTGTAGGTATAGTAATCTTGAATATCATCAACGAAGTTACCAGCTCTAGTAAATGCGCCTAGATTATTTCTACCACGAATATTGAAAGCAGGAGATAGAGTATCATCTTTCATGACATATACTATACCTATCCTATACATTTCTTTATTCCAGTAACCAGTGTAATTATATACATTCACTGCATCATAGTACTCGGACTTACGTAGATCATCTAGCAATTCTACTGGTTGATACTCTTCATCTAGGTATCCAATATTATTGGCATTACCAATCATTGGATAGATACGTAAGGATAAGTCTTCTAGTTCAGTGTAGGGAATAGTAGGTTTATCTACATTCCCGAAGAATAACATATTCTGAACCTGAGCTTGACTCTTTACTGCATCAACTATACTATACTGTAGATTTAAGTCATCTACACTAATTTGCTGAGTAGTTTCTAATCCAGTAATAGTTATCGCTATCGAATCACCATTAATAATCTTTGGATTTAATATTTTATAGGCTTCTACGACTTCCTCTTTTCCAGTATCACCAGTAGCTCTTGTAAAGTAAACATTCACATAATCATATGATTGATCTAGATTAGAGATGGTCATCTTAGCTATCTTATTTGTAAGTTCATTAGCTAAACCACCTCTAGTAGAGAATGGATCGTTCAGTTTGCCTATATAACAACTAACAAGACCTGACTCTGTAATAATATCTGACTCATTGCCATCAGCATCAGCATATTTAAAGTAGAATACGTAATTACCTGATTTAAGCGCTCCACCTTCACTAAGACCTTGAAATACAACATAAGGTATCTTTTCACTAGTCTTATATAAACGTGTTACTTCCGCAACTACTTCTTCCTTATATATATTTGTATCAGTATTGCCTTTACGGTCTATAATCTGATATCTATCATCTTCTAGGAGTGTGAACCTTGAGTTTATAAGCTTAGGTGGATTAAGATCATCATTTAAGATAAGATTTACAGAGTTATCATAAGATCTCTGTATCTCTATCTCAACAGGATTGTTTAGATTAAAGTTTAAATCCGGAGTACGGAAGTCTTTAAGCTCTCCTGTTACACTGTCTCTTAGATTCCTAAAAGCATTATACTCAAATTTCATATCTCCTTCCTGATTAAAGATCTTAGCCTTTAGCTCAAAGTCTATATCGAATTGAGGTAAGGCTAAGAAATCTTTGGAGGATAGTAGTGTAGTACCACTAGTAGGAGTTACATTCATATTATGTTAATTGAAAGTTCTGCATTAAATCAGGAGCATCGTATTTAGTATCGTCTCCACCAATTCGGAAGAATCCTTGCCAAGATGCTGCGGCAGATCCTTTAACACTAACCCAAATGGTGTTCTCATCAATCTCGACTCCTGAAGTTACACCTTCAGCACGTAGATAAGAGGCTTCTGTGATATATTTTGCAGAGTCTCCACTAAATACTAAACCATGCGGTTTATATGTACCGAGACTTACAAATACTGGAGACTGAGCTCCGATTACACCACCATTCATCATAGCTCCTAATACATCTGAATCGGAAGCTTGATCTATAACAATATCATCAAATACCATTTGATAAGTGGTTTGCTCTACCTGTGTGATAAATGGAATAAATCCATCGCGAATAGTCTGTTTATTATCAACTATAGTTGAATCCCCTTTTCTAGAGGCTATGTAGTCGTTAATAACTGTAGGATTGAATTCTTCAGTTGTACCTAGAGCCTGGAAGTGGAATGTAGATAAGTATGTTTTAACATATACACTACTCACTTCATCAGGTGTGAAGCTAGTTGTTATATTAGCTCCAGTGAACTGCGCAGTAGTTTTTAACTGTCCATTCTTACTAAAGGTAGTTTTGTCTGGTGAATATAAGGTTAGCGCGCTTGTTACATTAGATGCTACCTTAAGTGTCTTAAAGAAGTCTATAGCAACGTTTATATTATGTGTACGGCATGGCATTATACGAGTGGCTTCAACAGATGGCATAAATAAGATATTCTGTCTTAAAGTCCCATCTCCATTCCTCTTGTCACCATAACTACCTGGAGCGCCTCTCCACCACCAGAATTGAGCTCTATTCGCCATACCACCCCAGTAACCTGAGTATTTCTTAGTATAGCCTGTAAACTTATTATATAGTGGAGTTTCATCTGGCATACCAGATTGAGTTTGTACAGTGCCATTGTCATTGTTAATCCATCTATATTGATTTGGATCACCTGAGAATTCTATCCAACCCTGTCCATTACCAGAACCAGTAAATGGACTATTCCCATTAGGGAAATACGCAAAGCTTTTCTCAAGAGATACTTCTTTGTACTTATAGCCAGTCTTAGATTCTTGCTTAGCCGTAGCAGTAATGTTACGAGTAGTAGTCAGAGATAAATCAACTATGTATTGTGTATCACTAAGCTGAGTAGCATTCCATGTAGCTTTGCTACCAGTAGCTGGAGTTCCTGGAACGTTCTGTTCAACTATAGTAGGTTTAACTCCTGAACCACTTGCATCACTATCGATAAGTGTTGGGAAGGTTATGGTGAGCATATTTGGTTTTATATCTCCAAATAGCTTAGTCTGTCCAGTCAGATCAAGATTTACATTATACTCAGCATCCGTCTCGTAAGTACTTTCATGTTTATAATTTAGAGAGCCGGTATATGAGTCACTAATAGCATACCAATCACCATTAGTCATTAATGGATATTGTGTAGTGGTATTTCCAGTATCAGGATCTGTGACCTGTATATTTGGATAGTTCTGATTCTGAGCGGCTAGAGGATTTAAGAAAGATTGTGTAATAGTGGTTTTGTATCCTATTACATCTAACTTAAAATCTAATGCATTAAAGTCACTCACATAACCTGGATCAGTGACAGATGCAGCAGCTTGTCCTTCATATACACTATTGAACATATCACTACTATATAGACCTTTATACAAATCATAGTGTGTATATCCTATAACGCCATCAGTGATAGTTCTATCAACTCCACTAATACGTACTATATAAAAGTGATTTAAACGTAAGGCTGTATCAATACGAATTTTATTCGTAGAGTTAAGCATTGTCTTCTCATATTCAGTATCAGGATTGTCTATAAGCTTGGTAGCTGGAGTTCCGCCGACTGTAGTTGAATCAAACGTCTCACTTCTAGGTTCATTAACAAGATCCATAACTATAGAGTTGAGACCATAGTAAGTTGGATTATCAACCCTTTTAACTATCGAGTAGTCTGACCATGGATCATAGAATTCTACATACAGATGTACACCATCTATGCTATCACCTTGGAACTTAAAGTCAAAGTCTACACGTAGTGTATTTGTAGCTGTATCTAAGTAGTATTGGAATATGTCATTTACTCCAGAACCATTACTCAGATATTTTCCTAGCGTTAATCTAAAATCCTTACGGAGTTTAGGAAATAAACAGTATGGAGAGTATGGTGTAATAGAACATTGAAATTCATCGTTCTCAGCCATCCCATCAAGTAATGCAGAAACCTTCTTAGTTCCAGTAGCTTTATCAAGATAGAAGGTATCTGTAACAGGTGAAGTTACTTGTACCTTGATTCCCTGAAAATCATTAAGAGATGCAGATTTACCAATAGCTTCTATAGTGACCTTTTTATTAGGATCAGTGGCTCTAGATGAATCTATCACATTCGCGTCAAATAGATCGAGTTGTTCTACCTCTAAACCAACGGCTAGAGTTGAGTTTGAGTTCTCAGTGAAATACACATACTCATCATCGATATTTGGCTGATCCTGAATTACTTTAATTTTTGTAGGATCAAGTTGTATTAGATTTGCACTATCAGTTATTTTATAGAATCGTAGAGCAAATAGCTTCCTATTAGCAGGATCCTTAGATATCCAGTTATCCATCTTAGTCACACTGTCAATCTTATTAGGTTGACCAGGATCGGCTGGAGGATTAGGATCTGTAATATCAAATACTATCACATACATATCTCCTGGATGCAATTCGAATAGCTCAGGTTCACTAAGCTTTCCAATATGCTTTGTATTCTGTTCTGTAGTAGTTGATGTTTCTAGAATAAACTGGCTAGTTCTAAAGTTAGCTGGCTGCAATTCATTGAAATCACTAGTACTGAAATCTCTTTGCGGAGAAGGGAAACTACCTACTTCACAGTCACCTGTGACAGGGTTATAAGAAGCTACGTAGATTACGCCGCCATATTCTTTCATACCCATTGGTATGAAACCTGGAGCTAATCTTGCAGTAGAGACTTTAGCATTTCCCATATCGTTCTGCAATACAAACTCATTTCCGTTGTATGTAATTACAGTGCCATTTAAACAATCTGTTAATATGTTATTTGGTGTCGCTAATGGATTCAGGTCCATTCTCAGTCCACCTGCAAAAGTATTCTGCGCTACTTGTTTCATAGTTCTCTTCAACGAATAACCAGTCACTTATCTTATCCATCTTAATACGGAAGAAGTGTCTAGCTATAGTATATAATTCTGTTTCCTTAAAGAGTCTTGTTATAACTACCTTAGGAATAGGTTCTTTCTTTAAATGTTTTTGGTAGTCTTCCTCTGAGAGTCCAAAGTAATAGTAACCATCGTATTGAGTCTTTGCTATTCTATATAGCGCTCTGTACTTATGTCTAACTCTATAAAACTCTCTTAGCTTCCTCTTCTCTAGATCATTTGTGATCATCCCCATATAGATGTATCTACTACCATTTGGGTTATTGAGAAATATATCATGGTCATATCTTTTAAAGGCTGAAAGTTTGGTAAGGCCATGCCTTACCAAGTCTCTCAGTGCCTTTTTGTCTACATCAGGAAATTCCTTAGATAGATCATCCAAGTAATACTTATAGTCAACTGTTATCATTAGCAATATTTATAACCAGTATTTACCTTCTCTATAATTATATCGAGATAATTCTTAGACAGCTTCACTACTTGTGCGTATGGCTTACCTCCACGTTTATAAGATAGTATTGGCTCGTAGTGCATTCTATCAGACATCAAGACATCTAAATCTTCGAATGCGCCAGCTTTCCTAGCTTTAATGAAGTCTTGATGAGGTATTCTCCTCATTTTAAGCTCTAGATACCACTTTGTAGGGAAGATAAAAGTCTTTCCACCTTGCAGTAAATCTGTTAACATAATATGCAAATATCGCAAAAAAATCCTTCTTGTAAGCTCCTTCTTATCAGCACATTTGTACGTTCTTTTGATATTACCCTTCCCTGTGAGTGTCTTCACATCATAAGTACTAAATAAATCCTCATTCTTTATGAGATGTGCTCCTATAAAATATTTCATCGTATTGGTTTAAATGATATACCAAAACGTTTACGATCCCAAGTTGTTTGAACATCTAGGATCTTATCCATATCGTTCTGGTTAAGTATGATTGGTGTTCTAGCATCTTCTACTGCAAATTGCCATTGTTTCTTTAAATCTTGAGCAAATTGCATAGTTGCAGGATCTCTAGTTGCATAGGCTTTCTTCTGAAATTGAATATACGCTACATACTTTGCTATAGCATCTACCTCCTTAAAGTTAAGCATTGGCAATCCTTCAACGTCGGCTACTACGCCTTTATAAAGTATATGAGCCTCGAATCCAGTTCTTTTGAAGTGAAGTACGTTACCCACTCTTTCGTAGTCTATGAGTCTTCCACGCATATAGAATGGTTCCGTGTTATGCTTCATACTCTCTACATAATGCTCTTGATCATAAGCTGAGTAATTCCACTTACTTACATTATCCGGCATTCTAAAGTCAAGATGATTATCAGTAACAGCTTCTATATCCTCAATATTACAAGGTAAAGCTAGTTGGTGATTATCAACTGTAGCGCTATACTTAAATAATCTATAATTCTTATTTCCTATATGATCCCATGCATGCATGGCGATATTTTCGAATAGAGTTTCCTCTATGGTCATATCGTAAAGGTCTGATAAGTGTGTTAACACACTATAAAATGATCGATCCTGCATTACGTTTTAATGGTTTGATCGTTAGGTGTAACAGGTAATGCTGTTTGACGATACCATCTAATATATTTCTCTGTAACACGCTTCTCTATCTCAGTATCGATAAAGTTAATGTTAGAGACTTCAGTACCACTACAGCAGCCATAATTATCTAATTGTCTAATATCTTTAGGAATCATAACTACAAGTAACTCACGTAACATTGGTGGAGCATTAAATATAAATGCATCATTCATATTATTTACGTTAGGTGTAGTATCAACCCAAACAAAAGGTTTGTTAGATCCTCTACGTCTGTGCTTATGATATCTAAATGCATCAGTGGTATATATAGTATAAGGATACATCTTATCGAGGCTGCCTATATACTGAATAGAATCGCTACCAAAGTCGTTATAGACCTGAGGAATTTCAATATGCTTAATCTTATCTAATGTATAGTCAGAGTTGCAGCATCTATCTATATCCTTACAGTCTACGTTAACACATGGAATAGAGACAAGCAGATCTTTTATAGGGATAAGATTCTTAATGCTATACTCCTTTATGATAGCCATCCTTTCTTGGATGATTGCATCTTCAATTTGATCTAGACTAAAGGATAAGTTTACTGTACTTCCTCTAAGTCCAGACATAATGTTATTCTCTATCGCGGAAGATAGTTGCTCTAATGTCATGGTTATATAACAAAAAAGGCAGACAGATTAATACCTGTCTGCCCTATAAGTGATAAGATTAACTTAATTAGCCTACAATTGGAACGATTTTAGTCGCACCGAAAGCTGAAGTAAGCGATGTCTCAAAAGTAGAGGCCAATGTCTGTGGAACCCAAAGAACATGGTCTGTGTGGCTAACGCCCAATCCACCTACATAATCTAAGCTACCAATGTTACGCTGAGCAGAGTATTTGATAATGTATTGATTATACAAAGTACCAATTACTGGACGCTCATCTTGATCCTCACCAAAGAAACGAGTAGCTTCTTGAGTTGGGATACGTACATTTTTAGTTAAGTACCATGAAGTACCAAAACCTTCAACACCTGGAGTGGTTACAGAACCTGTAGCATATACGCCATATACAGTTTCATTGAAGATCGGATCGGTAACATAAGTCTCAACGTTAGCAGATAAGAAACGTAGATAGTCAGTAGCTGCAGTGATAACAATGTTTGCACCGCTAGCTGCTACAGTGATATCAGTAATAGCTTGTCCGTTGTTTTTGATTAAACCTTTCTTAACGCCAGCTACGAAATCAGTTACGAAAGCAGTAGCACTAGCTTCAGCAGGCATATTTACCTCTATATAGAAAGGCTTACCTTTGTTGATAGCCCAACGATCAAAGTCGATAGGATATTCACCTGAGGTGCGGACATCTAAAGCTAAGCGATAAACACCAGCCGTTTGAGCTCCTGATGGGATAGTAATAGTAGCAACTTCATTAACTGAGCTATTAGCAGCACGTTTGTAAACAACATCGGTGTTAGAAGCTAAGAATTTATTCAAGCGTTTAATGAATAAAGCTTTGTCTCCTGATGGTACACCTGGATCGTTATCAACGTAAGCAGTGTTAGAAGTAGGAATAGTACCTGCAGTTCCAGCTACACCGGTATCAACAAATGGAGATGCGCTATCAGTAAAGTAAGCAGTATAAACACCAGTTGTAGTACCTTTATAAATCTTGTAACTAGTTGCACCAGTTACAGCAGTCCATGCGATAGACACAGAACTAGTAGTACCAGTAGTAGTCGCATTAACCTCACTTGAACCAACTGTCTCACCTTGAGCGTTAACAGCAGTTACTTTGTAGTAATAAGTAGCAGCAGCAAGAGTACCTCCTGTACCTGAACCAGTGGCAGTGACACCGGTTGGAGCTGCTAAAGTTGTAGAGTCGTCGATAACTGACACCCTAGATAGATCGTTTAAAACGTTCTCAGTAGTAAATTGAAATGACATGTTTGTAATTAATTGTTAGAGTAGTTTACTTGATGAATCTTGTTGGATTATCTCTTACCTTGCTGCGGTTGAGGCGCTTGGTCCGGGATAGTCTTGTTTATTGGAATATTTGTATTTAATCTAGGATCGCTTGCGCTTTCCAGTAATAAGGCTACTAACTCCTTGATTATCTCGTAACATACATAATTTGGAAACTCGATAACAGATGAAGTATCTTCTGTTAAATCTATCTGGTCTTGCGTCAGCAATATATATCTTGGAACTTTTAAATAATCAACATGTGCACCAGTAAGAGTGAATAAGGTATCGTCTTTACCATATCTAATCTCTATGTTTACAGGTGAAAGGTTTCCATCTCGTTGGTTAGCTGTTGGGTCTTGAGAGGAAACACCACCATTACTAACATTGGATTCTATGACAGGGTCAGTAGAATTATGTATGTAGTAGTATGGATTTCTATATGATGGCCTCAAATAATAATTGTTAATTATTTCGGCAAACATATCCGCAGTCAGTCTCTTGGCACCCGTAAGCGTTGGATTAACAGTACTATAGCACTTAAAAGGTTTTGTTGCTGTGAATACTACTACGCAACTAAGTATATGGAAGTAATCCTCAGGTAGTTGCGTAACATACGTTGCACCGAGTAGGCTACCAGTGACTTTAGTAAAGTCATCTAGTTTAGCTGTACCTTTTAGTACACGTAAGTCATCTGTTAGCTGTTGATTCATATCATACATGTTATATCGTTTATCGATATAGTTCATGACAGCTTTGTTTATATAGTAGTTAAAGTCCTCCAGCAACATACTTGGTGCTTCTACTTTGTTAATCTCAATTAAAGCATATTCCCAGAGTTGTCTTGCGGTCATTTATTAGGATTTTGTAGTTTTCTTAGTTTTAAGAACTTCTTCTACAGTCTCCCTCGAGTATGCATCTATTTGTTCAGGATACAAATCAGGATCTAGATCTCGTTTAATTAAATCGAGAATCCTTTTGTTATCTGGATTTTTGAAGTAAGCTATAACTGCTGAATCAGCTGCACCAAGTACAATCTGATCTCCATAGTAGTAAAGCTTATCTTTAATGGTTATAATACCTTTATCCTGAGCATCTAAAAGCAATAGACGTAAGTGAGTGTCTGTTCCAGTATAAAGTTCGATAATTTTTTCAGGTTTCCTTTCTGCCCAACCAATCAAGTAATCCTCAACTTCTGACAATGGCGCATATGGCATTGGATTGTTAAGTAACCTTACCTTATTATAAAGGTTGGTAGATGAATCCTTATAAATATAGCTCTTAGCTTCGTGTATTACACGTTTATAATCGTTCCTAGATTTAGTTTCTACACCTGGACGTTCAATAAAAAACTCTGCGTTACCATAGCGTTTTTGATTTCCATCGATAATATAGTTACCAGCTTCATCTTTTTGTGAACGATCTTTTGCTATTTTCTTGCTATACCTAATTGCTTCCCACCAAGCAGCGTCATGTGGATCATCTAGATTTAACTCTAAACCATCGAACAATTCAATGCGTTCGTTTTCAGCAATAAAATATTTTCCTGATTTTTTGTCTTCTTCTGATAGGATCATATCACCTAGAGAATTGACTTTACGTACACTATCGGGATACCGTTTAGTCGTAGGATTAATGGCAGGTTCCATAATGCAGGCTGTTACTTTAAACACACTGCGGATGATAATTTTATTCTCGTACATATTATTTCGTATTGTTTACAAATATAAGAAAAGAACCTGAGTTTCCTCAGGTTCTTTAATAGGTATTTTTCTGTTAGATATTTTCTTCTACAACGAATGAACGATAAGGAGAGAATACACCAACACCGGCATAACCAGCGTGTACTAACCTAGAAGCAGCAACTGGAGTAGAGATTTCACCTGATTCAAGACCAGTAAGACCGCCTAAACCTTTTTGTACGCCACGGATGAACTCACCATTTTTCAAGGTGAACATCTGCATAGCTGGTTGACCGCTAGTTAAGTCAGCAGTAAGGTCGATACAGATACCGTAACCTTTTCTGTTGTACTCTAAAGAAAGAGCTTTGTCTACTTTAAAGGTAACTGTGTTACCACCCATGATGTAGCTATTGAAGGTAGCACCTACAGTAACATAATCACCTGCTTTTTCAGAGAAGAAAACAGGGTTGGTTGGCTGCCATTCTTTTAAGTAAGTACGTAAGCTACGTTGGATTTGGCTCCACAAGATTTCATTAACGATGAACATGTATTTGTTACCGTCAGATGAACGAGATTTCTGACGCATGTAATCCATAACGGTGTCCATAACTTCAGTAGTCATTCTTGCGTAAGCGTACTTGTTAGCGTAACGCTCAATCTGAGCAATTACACCATCACCCATTGGAATTGGACGACCAGTTCCTGGCTCAGTGATAGTACATTTACCATTTTTATCGTAGTTAGATTTACCAAATAGTAAAGCGTTGTTACGAACAAACAAGAAGTTTTCAAGCAACTCTTGTTCTTTCTTTTTCATTTTGTAGATAACCTGAGATTGGTTACCAGAACCTTCGTTCTTACCTAGTTGGATGAATACGTCTTCAGTAGCTGCAAATAGAGCAGAGTAAGAAATATCATTACGGTGGAAAGAAATATGGTTCCTATAGCGCTCGATGTTAGACTGATACTTAGTGTATCCTTCTTCCGACATCTCAGGATGGTAGTTCGCATAGAACCTAGTTTGTTTACCAGGAGCACAAGCAGATGCGTCAAGTACGCTAACAAAGTCAGCGTCAACTAAACGACATACACATTCCCAGTGGTTGTCAGCTTTACGTACAGGAGCTGCAATAACTATCAATTGTTGACGAGAATCTTCCACACGGAAGGCGTCATATTTTTCATAGTAGCGCTCTTTGAAAGCCATAATAATATCTGATCCGTTAGAACCGTCTCCAATTGGAGCAGAGGCGAATTCTACACGCTTGATGTACTCCACGTCTACTTCCCATTCGAACATTAAAGCGTCAATTCCTTGGAATTTACTGCCTTTAGATTGGTTAGTGTAGATATTCATCAGACCTTCAGTTAAGTAAGATGCAGTCAAGTCAGTGTACTGACGAGCTACAATACCTAAACGGTGAGGTTTTGCTCCGAGGAATTTGTGGAAGTCTTCATAGGTCTTAGTTGTACCCATTGAAGACTTAATGGTATTTAACGAAAATAATTGCATGGTGTTTTATTAGTCTATTTGAATATCGTCTATACTTAGATTCCTACCTTCCCCAGGACGGTTGAGTGGAGACCCTAGTGTTTGTTGGCCACCTTTTCGTTGATAACTCTGTCTACTATTTGGTTTAGCCTGTGGTTGAGTTCCTGACACAGATGCTTTACCTTTTTCAAAAGCTGCTTTGCTGACGTTTGCAATCTCTTTCTTATAGTAGTCGTGAATTATATCGAAGGCTTCTTGGCCTTTAACTGCATACCAAGCAAGTTGGAAGAGTTTGTCTGGACTGTTTAAAGATTTTAAAAACGGAGATACTCCAGTGAGATCTTTACTCAGAAGATGGTCTAATACTAAATTACGATCTGCATCGTCTAAAGTAAGCCCACCAATATCTTGGATAGTTGTTGCTACATCGATTAGATTATCTTCTAGTTCTTTTCTCTTCTGTTCTTCTTCTCTAGAAGCCTCTAGACGCGTATCTTCCGCTTGTCTTAATTCAATCTCCTTATAGTCAGTCCTTAACTTGCTAGCTAGCTTCTTAAACAGATCAGGGTGTTCTTTTTGTTTTTCGAGAGCTAAAGTAATTTCATCTTCTGTTAGTTCAGGATAGTCAGTACGAAGATTTAATGTAAATAAATCCTCATCTGAATACTGATCAACATCTAAACCAGAGATACTCTGGCTATTTATATGATCTTCTACCGCTTTACGCTGGAAATATTCTATAGCTTGTTCTAGAGTTACACCGTTTTCACGTAGAAACCCAATAGTTCCCAGTTCCTCGTTAGAAAAGCCAAAGTTTATGTCTGAATCGTTGGACTTTAAAATTCCAAGTTGATCCTCATATGGTAGATCGAAGAAACTAACAGTACTTATAGTTCCATCTTCGTTCTCATAATTAATAGCATCTACATTCTCTATACCCTTTGATCTTAACAGATCAATCACGATATCATCGTGATCTGAGGTATGTTGACTAGTAGCGCTAGCTCCAGATTGTCCTTCTACACTCGAATCTCCTTTATCAAGATCAAGGTTTTGAAGTAAATTAGGATTTAGATCGTATAAGTTAATTTCATCGATTTCGTCTGGTTCTTCATCGAAATCATATGAATCAATTCCAGGAGCATCAACTCCTTCTTGGTATTCGCCTTCTTTGGAGATTAAGTCGTCTTCAAAGTCCTCTATGCTAAATTGTTCTGGCATGTTTTAGATTATTTTAAAGAGTCAATATAATCTGCAAAGGCTATAATGTCCTTATGCTTAATAACCCATTCGGATTCGTCTACCAGTGTCGCTACATACTTGAAGTCTTCATCATTTAATTCAAACGACTCACCCTTTGCATCAAAGATGTCAAATAAACGTAGGTCTCTACGCATACTCTTAAGATCAATGGATTTAGATAGTGGACGGTTAAGAATAGAAATAAGTAGGTCTCCATACTTAGCGAATGTGTTCTCGTTAAGTGCGATGGTAGTTGTTTTGTTTTCTATTGTTTTCATATTAGTTCATATTGAGAATTGTGCAAAGATAGAAACTTAATTTTTATTTGACAAGTATATATAAAAAAATTATTTTATAAAGCTATAATACACCAGTCAAGATCTAGATTCTGTGTAAGACTACTTGGTTCGTGCATATAGAATGTGAATCCAGTAGTGGTTTTATTAGTTATTAAGAAGCAATCGTATAAATCAGTACTCGGTGTACCACTAACTGACACTACTGATGTTAGTACCATATAGCTACTTGTAGTTAATGGCGTAGAGAATGTTACAGTGTAACTTGCGTCAGGTGAAGGTATATCGCCTATATTGTAAGTACCACTAGCTAATTTAGCAGCAGCGTATCTACTATCAAGATAAGTAAAGTCTAAGCTGAATGTCCTATTACTAGCTAAAGTACCTCCACCAGTAAGTCCATTACCAGTTGCGGTAATAGTTGTAGCCTGTAAAGCATAGCCTGCAAGTGCATGATTACCCCAACTGAATGCGGTATCCCAGTTAGCTATCTTGCTAGATAGGTCAATTTTATTCAACTGTGTTCCATTAAGCATTAGAAATGGAGAGTAAGTTGCTGATGTGGGCACAGAGTTAAAAGTAGCTGCATCAAGTATGAAGTTACCTTTTAAGTAAGCATTAGAAGAGTATAAGCCAATACCCTGAGTGCCATCAAGACCATAACTTGAATCGATGATATTATCTAAGCTTCCAAATTTG
>Ga0068856_100001817_pt1 | contig 22288 bp, 17 predicted proteins | sample KBSCornC62_FD_66595 | JGI IMG/M metagenome (GOLD analysis project Ga0068856, IMG submission 66595) | Corn rhizosphere microbial communities from Kellogg Biological Station, Michigan, USA - KBS Corn C6-2 | ecosystem: Host-associated > Plants > Roots > Rhizosphere > Soil ... | reverse complement strand
CGCCTTGCAGCGTCGTACCCGCGTTTGGGTGCGGCTACCAAATTGGCTTGGCGACGTGGTCATGGCGTTGCCGCTCCTGCGCGCGTTGCGGCGCTCCCGGCCGGACGCAGAAATCACGGTCATCGGTAAAGGCGCTTTTGCCGCGTTTCTCCAAGCGACTGGCCTCGTCGATCACGTGATCGCGCTCCCTCCGCGAGGTTTTGGTTATTTTCTTTTTTTTAAAAAACTGCGCCTCGCGTTTCCCGACGTGTATGTGCTTTTCACGAATTCATTTCGCGGCGATCTGGAAGCTTGGTTGACTTGCTGCCGGCAACGCTTCGGCGTCGTGCGCCGCGGAAAGCGACGGCCTTTGCTGACTCATGCGTACAACGTGCCCAGCGATGCGGACGAGAAAACGCGCCATCAACTCACGACCTGGGAAGCATTCTTTCGTCGGTTTGGACTCGTCGGCGATTTGGACCGAACTCCTCTCTTGATCGAGGGGTTGGCCTCGCTGGTTTCACAGCGATCCGACGCCGAGACCTCGCCAGCGATCGTGAGTGAACCAACCGGGGAGGTTGTCCCGACAGCCCACGTTTTCGCGCTCATTGCCGGTTCGGAAAACACCCCCGAGAAACGCTGGCCCGTGCCGCATTGGCGCACGTTAATCGAAAAACTCTCTATCCAATTTCCTCGCGCAAAATTTGTTTTGCTCGGGACGGCCAACGATCGCGCAATCACTACGCAAATCCGCGCAGGCCTTGCGGCCAACATCGCTGATTTGGCGGGAAAAACGGATTTGCTGGCCTTCGCCAATCAGCTCCGCCACTGCTCGCTTTTGATCTCCAACGACACCGGTGGAATGCATCTCGCCAACGCGCTCGGCCTTCCCGTCGTCGGTCTCTTTGGACCGACCAACCCGATTCGGACCAAGCCTGTTTTCACCGCGCCCGTCGCCATCTTGCAGCCACCGCAATGCCCTCCGACGGGAGGTGGAAATCTCACCGAACTTTTGCCAGAAACGGTGATCGAGACTATTCTCCAGGTTTTACCTCCTCTCGCACGACTCTAGCTACCCTTTCACGCTGTGCCCATTCTGACCGTTTCCGATCTCCGCACCTCGTTCCACACGCGAAATGGCGTCTACCGTGCCGTCGACGGCGTCAGTTTCGACGTCGGTCGCGGAGAAACGCTCGGCATCGTCGGCGAGTCCGGGTCGGGCAAGTCCGTTACCTGTTACTCACTGATGGGATTGATTCCGCAGCCGCCCGGAAAAATCGAAAGTGGCACGGCGATTTTCGACGGCATTGACCTACTGCATTGCACGCCCAAGCAATCGCGTTCCATTCGCGGCAAACGCATCGCGATGATTTTCCAGGATCCGATGACGTCGCTCAATCCCTATTTGCGCGTCTCCGACCAACTGATCGAGCCGTTGCTGATCCATGAATCCGTTTCCAGAAAAGACGCGATCAAGCGCGGCGTCGAGATGTTGAATGCAGTTGGGATCAACGACGCGGAAAAACGGATTCACTATTATCCGCACGAATTTTCCGGCGGCATGCGTCAACGCGTCATGATTGCGATGGCATTAATCACGCGTCCGGAATTGCTCATTGCGGACGAGCCGACCACCGCGCTCGACGTCACGGTCCAAGCTCAAATTCTCGAACTCATCCGCAAATTGCAGAAAGAAATCGGCATGGCGGTGATCTTCATCACGCACGATTTGGCGGTGGTCTCCGGCCTTTGCGATCGGGTCCAAGTGATGTACGCCGGACGTATTGTCGAGACGGCGGACACCAAAACCATTTTTCAAAATCCAAAGCATCCCTATACCCGCGCTCTGCAGCGTTCGATTCCTGCGCTGCAACCCAAAGGCGGCGAACTCTACACGATCAAGGGAATGCCGCCCGATCTGTCGAAACCGATCGCGGGCTGCCCCTTCGCGCCGCGTTGTGAATACGCAGCGGAAAAGTGCTATCTCATCACCCCTGCCTTGGAACCCGTCCCCGGGGAGCCCTTGCACGCGCATGCGTGTTTGCGCGCGCAACTTGGAGAAATCAGTTAATGGAGTCTTCTATGCGTGAACCGATCATTGAACTCCGAGACGTCAAAACGCATTTCCCGGTCTACAGCGGATTTTTGTTTCGTAAACAAACGGGTGCCGTCAAGGCGGTCGATGGCGTATCGCTGACAATCGGTCGTGGCGAGGTCCTCGGATTGGTCGGCGAGTCGGGTTGCGGCAAATCGACGCTGGCCCGCACAATCATGCAGCTCGTCCCAACCACCGCGGGCGCAGTGATTCTCGAAGGCAAGAATCTTTCCGAGGGTTCATCGAGCGAGATCCGCGACGTGCGCCGCGACTTGCAGATGGTTTTTCAAGATCCCTATGCGTCGTTGAATCCACGCAAAACCGTTTACGACACCATCTGCGAACCGCTGCTCGTGCATCGCGTATGCGCGCCTGCGGACGCACCGGCGCGCGTGGCAGAGTTGATGAACATCGTCGGTTTGGCGCCGCGGTTCATGAAAAAATACCCTCATGAATTTTCGGGTGGCCAACGCCAACGCATCGCGATCGCGCGTGCGCTCGCGCTCGACCCCAAAGTCATCATCGCGGACGAACCGGTCTCGGCGTTGGACGTTTCCATCCAAGGCCAAATTCTCAATCTCCTCGCCCAATTGGGGCGCGAGAGAAATTTAAGCCTGATTTTCATCGCGCACGATTTGTCGGTCGTGAAGCACATTTCCGACCGGGTTGCCGTGATGTACTTAGGCAAGATCGTCGAACTCGGACCAGCGGTTAACGTGATCGATCATCCAAGACATCCTTACACGCGAGCGCTGATCAGCGCGATTCCGAAGCCCGATCCTGTGACCGAGCGCGTGCGGCAACGCATTATGCTGCCAGGCGATCCGCCGTCGCCGATCAATCCGCCGCGGGGCTGCACCTTTCACCCTCGCTGCCCGTATGCCATTGAAGCGTGTAAAGCCGCTTTTCCGCCCATGATACCGGTTGGGCCGGGGCAAGAAGCGGCGTGCATTCGCGTGAACGAGATCTGAGGTATTCGGAATTCCGCTACAGCGGCTTTCGCCGGAAGGCTTAGTGCTCTTGCTTCGCCGGACGCTGCGGAAAAATAGCCACGCCGGCCGCGAGCAGGATGAGCAGCGCAATCGAAATCGTATAACGATTGATCGCAAACCCGCCGGCGCTGATTGGCTTGTCCAGCAGGTCGCCCACCACGGCGCCGAGCGGACGGGTCAGCACAAACGCCGACCAAAACAAGGCCGTGCGCGAAATCCGCGTGGTCGCATACAAGATCGCGATCACGAGTAAAAGCCCGACAAAAATCAGCGTGCCTCCGCCGTATCCAAAGCTAAGCGAGTCGGACGTCCAATCCCCAAGCGCAGTGCCCAGCGTCTGGGAAAACATGATTGTGACCCAGTAGAACAGTTCCGTTTTTGCGCTCCGCACGGTTTGGACAGCAATCGTTCCGGCCGACCAATACCATGTAGCCAGTGAAGCGAGCAATAAGCTGAAGAGCAGAGCGGTTCCACCGGGATAACCAATATGGAGAGACCGATCACAGAAGTCCGCCAAGGTCGTCCCAACCGTCGTGGTGGCAACGATCGTGAACCAATACAGGTAGGGGTGGAAAGCTTTGGCTCGCACCTGCGCAACGACCGCGATGAGGAAAATCCCTGCGAAAATGCCTGAACTGACCAAGTAACCTAAGTTCATCGACATGGAAACCGCGTCGCCTCCGGTCTCTCCCACCGTGGTCGCGATGACCTTCAGAATCCAGAACGTGAGAGTGACTTCCGGAACCTTCGCCAAGGCGGTTTTTGCGTCTGCGGAATTCATCATGAGAAAGTTATGAAAACGGATTGTAAGTTCGGTTTCGCCGAACCGCCAGGATAGAATCGGGTCCAGCCCCAAAAGTCTGATCTACCCTAACGCGCTTGATGAGTCGGCCTATCTTCGAATCCTGGCAGGAAGAAACCGGGGATTTTTCCCCGGTCGGTTTTCAGGAAGTTTTCAGCGGACGCCGGCTTGCGACGATCTGCAGATCGGCTTTCATTTATATATGGCCGGCGAGCGCTGCGCTTAATTTTTACCCGCTATGGCTGATCTACGCATTCTGATTGTCGACGACGAGGACCTCATCCTTCACGTGCTGAAAGAATTTTTCCGCCAGCGCCGGGATCATTGCGACACGGCGAGCAATGGGTTGGAGGCACTCCGCTTGGTCGAAGATCGGCTCTACGATTTGGTGCTCTCCGATATTTCGATGCCGGGGATGGACGGGCTTGAATTGATTCGGCGCGTCAAGTCGCTCCAACCCAATTCGGTTTGCATCCTCATGTCGGGCCTTGGTACGCGGCGGGATATTTTGTCCGCCTTGAAAATTGGAGTCTTCGATTTTATCGATAAACCGATTCCTGATATCGCTTCGCTCACGATGGTCATTGACCGCGCCTCCGAGAGCAGTCGGCTCGTCCAGGAACGCGACACCTTGCTCGAAAGCTTGAAGCAGCAAAACGCCAAGCTCGAGTATAGTTTACAGCGGCTGCATGAGGCCTTTGGTCAACTCCGCCGACAAGAAGAAGTGATCGAGTCGGATTTGGCGCGAGCGCAGCGGGTGCAACGCAAATTTCTACCTTCCGCCTTTCCACGGCTTAACGGTCTCGACTTGTTCGGCTATTACGCACCATGCGAACAACTGGGCGGCGACTTCTTCGGAACGATCCCGCTAAGCGAAAATCGATTGGCGCTTTATTTGGTCGACGTCGCTGGTCACGGCGTGAGCGCAGCGATGGTCACCGTGACGTTTCGTGAACTGATGCGCGCCCGACTGCGCGAGAAAGATAGCGCCCAGTTTTTTCAAAGCCCGCACCAAGTTCTCGAATACCTCAACAGCGCGCTGCTCGAGGAATCTTTTGATCCGCCGATTTTCGTTTCGATGATCTACGCCGTGCTCGATGCCGCGACGGGGCTCGTCCGGATGGCAAGTGCAGGGCACCCGGCCCCGATTCTCGCAGCCGCAGAATCCAAACGCCTCGAACTCGCCAGTGGCTGCGTGCTCGGCTCGCAGGTTCAAACGGCTTTCGAAGAAAAGGAACTTCAGCTCCAGGTTGGCGATGTGCTGATCCTCTACTCCGATGGTTTATCCGAAGCGCGCAACGCTCAAGGCCAGGAGTTCAGCGCGGACCGGCTCCAGGAAATTGGGCAGCATCATCGTCTCAGCACCGCCGCTGAAACCGGCCACGACATGGAAACGGCGTTGGAGCGACATCTCGAAGGCGTGCCACGCGCCGACGATGTTACGTTCATTGTGGCGACACGAACGACGCCCGCGATTCCTTCTTCGGAAAACGTTCCGACCCAGCATGAGCCGATGGTGGCCGATTCCGTGCGCATCGTGATGCCGGAAAAAATTCGTCATGTTCACGCGAATACAAACGGCGCCGTCACCGGCGGTTGGCACGATACCACCTGCATAATTCGATTGGCCGGCATCGCGACGTGGCCGCTAGCGCCTGCGATGCGCGAGATGATTTCTCTCGGAAAAGAGCGTTCGCGCGACCCGCTGCATATCGATATCGCTGATTGCGAAGCGATGGATTCCACCATCCTCGGCCTGCTGCTTCAACACGCCAGTGAGATGGTCCTACACCAGCCGGTGAAACGCGTCGTTTCGCAAATGCATGAAATGGGACTTCTGTCCCTTTTTAACATCAGCCAGGAAGCGAGTTTCATTCCCGACACGCCGATGGCGGTGACTCTGAATGGCACGCAGCAAGCGGCATCAGAAATTATTTTGTCTGCGCACGAAGCCCTGATGGAAGCATCGGAGAGCAACCGTCAGCGGTTCAAAGGCGTCGTCGATACGCTGAAATCGAAAGCCGTCGACGAAGGGAAAAAAGGACCGGTTTAGCTTCGTGAATGGCTCGCGGTTTTGTAGGTAGCTCATGGCTTAGCGCAGAGCGTCCCTCACGGCGCGTGATTTCGCGCAGCGTCGCGACCTCCCCAAATCTATCCGTAAAATCTCACGCCTCCGCTATCCCCGAAAGTTGAGTGTCTTAACGCGCGGATGAACAGTCACTCTTCGGGGAGGCGCAACTTCGCTTTCCCATCGTGAATTCCGCGCGGTAAGACGCGCAACTGCGAGGGACAACGGCTCGACCACTCGCTCTCGCGTCTTAATAAATACGCCCTTCGTCGCGCGCGTGTGAACATCGCTCCAGGATGGCTCACTGCTGCGGGTAGATCAGAATCCGATCGTGAACGAGGAGGATGAGATCGTTTTTCCCATCGCCGGTAACATCGGCGATGATCGTTTCGCGCGGTTCCTGGGAGGCACCTTTACGACCCTGGAAATGCTCGTCGGTCTCGAACACCTTGAAATGCATCCGGCTATCCCACGTGTTGTCCGCGGCGCGTCCGAGGATTTCCAATTCGTTGTGATCGGGATCGACGCAAACCGCTTCGGCAATGCCGTCGCCATTCAAATCGCCGCAGGCGACGTCGCTATAATGCACGTCCGGCAAATCAGTGCCGTGAGTGGTGACGGTATCGGCTGAGTAGTCCTGGTGGCCCAGCGGAATCCACCAGAAACGATCTTTGCCGAAAATGAATGCCTCCGTTCCGGCTTTCCCGGTCAAAACCTGCGAGCCCGTGACATCGATTTTGCCCGCTTCGCTTGTATTCACAACCTGATACAGCGCTTGTTCATTGGCGCGGAGGGTTTGGAAGAAATTCGTTTTTTTATCGTAGAGGACGATAACGGGCTTCTTTTTCCCGACGCTCGGCAAAACCAGTGTCGTGCCGAGTTCCGCGACCGAGTCCCGTGCATTGAACTGATCCACGACGACGAGTTCACCTTTGTCGTTTACGCGCAAGGCGCGCGCGAAATTTCCATTCGTCGCAATCAGCTCCTCGTGACCGTTGCCCTCGATATCACCGACGCTCAAGCCAGCCGCGTCGAGGTTGTCGACTAACCCACGCCGGAAACCTGGCTGCGCGGAGAGATCGGTGAAGTTGAGGTTCTCTCCTTGAATGAAAATTTTCAATGCGTCCAGCGGCGACAAAACCACTAGGTCGGTGCGGCCATCCTGATTCAGGTCGACGAAGCGCACTGATTTGGGATCGGTTTTCAGGCCGCTCAGATCGATCGAACGGATCAAATCGACCGCCGTGTCTTTGCGCACAAAGAGATCGAGAGAGCGCTTGCCTTTTTCCTCGCGCAAAACGGCCAGCGTCAACGGCCCATCCTTCGTCAAATGGCCTGTGGCGATTGCCAGTGGACGGCCCGTGATCGGCAAGGGTTGTGGATAAGAAAGGCGGCCGTCGCTCGTGAGGGATGCAATTCCCACGGTCTGCTCTTTCGTGCTGGCGACGAACAAATCATCGTGTCCGGTATTGAACCAATCCCCGGCAGCAATGCTGCGCGCGTCGGAAGAAACTGGATACGGTTGAGCCAAGGTGAAACCGCCGTCCTTTTGACGCAGGTAAAGAAAGACCTGGGCACCGTCGGGATCGCTGACTGCAAGATCCAATTGTCCATCGCCGTTAAAATCACCCAGCGCATAAGCTGCCGCGCTCTTATTGCCAGGCCGTGGACTAAAAACGCGGGGGCTTAAAACGAGTTCACCATCGGGATTCTTAGCCGGTTCAAAATGGAATTCCTCGAACTGGCCGGTTGCGTCCTGTGCAAACGCAAAGGTGGCAGGCGCGCCGTTCTTCGCCGAATTCAAGGTTTGGAGCGTGCAACGCGTCGGATGCATCGCGTATGCCTGCTCCGGTCCGAATTGGCGTCCGCTCATTTGCAGACGGACGCGCAGGGGCTCGCGGCTGTTGCTGCAGAGATAGACCAAGTCGGGACGCCCATCGCCGTTCACATCGACGAGTTCCAATCCGTAACAACTGTCGTCAGGCAAGGCGTACCGTTGCGGCGCGGCCAGTTGTCCGCTTTTCTCCTGAAAAAACACGGCCAATTCTTTTTGGCCAAGCATCACCAAATCGGTTCGGCCGTCACCGTCGATATCGCCCGCCCGGAAGGAGCCGACCATCTGCGAAGGCGTCGGAGCCTCGGCAATTTTCTTTTCCGTCCACGTGCCATCTTTTTCCTGCAGACGCAAAGTGAGCGCTTGCGGGTCGCCGGTGTAAGCGAGATCCGTGCGTCCGTCGCCGTTGAAATCTCCGGTCACCAAATCAAAGACCGTCAAACCGGTCGTGACGGAAATCTTGCGAAAGCGCGCGTCCTGCAAAACCGGTTCCCAGCGATTGGAGCGATTGGACACGGGAATATTGTCGAGCGGCTCTCCCGGCTTGAGTTGATAGAGCAGGTCGATGGAAGACTCGTCGTTATTGATCACGGCGAGGTCGATTCGGCCGTCATGGTTTAAATCTACCGCCTGGAGCGAGCGCGTATTCCAATCGAGCTTGACTACTTCCGGTCCGCCCAAAGCGATTTCCTTCGCGGCATTTTTCGGTTTGGCGGTCGGCACGGGTGTTTTTTCCGACGCAGCGGCACTGGCAAGCAGGCCTGCGAAACCGACCATGCCGATGGAAATCGCTAGAGAGAAAAGCTTCACTTGGGATAGATAATTTTGCTGGTGGCGTGGAAGCCGGTGCTGTCTTTGACGACATAGCCCCAGCCATAGGACCAATATTTCGCAATCGTGGCCGCATCTGGCTGCGCGGACGGATCGACCAGACGTTTTTCGGTTTTCGGTCCGACCACCTCGGGTGCGGCGTCGGCGGCTTCGTTATCCGCCGTTTTTTCCGGTCCTTCGTTATCTTCTGCCGGCGGTGAATTCGGTTTGGCGTGCGAATGGTTCAACAAAGAATTGGTCGCTGCGAGCGTCTTGAAAAGGCTCGTGACCAACTGCCCCATGTCCTCGTATTCGAACGCATTCGCATTCGATGGCACCTGTGCGAGCCCGGCGGCGACGTCTTTTTGGGTCCAAATGGTTTCCTGATCTTGGGTGAGTCCTCGGAGGGCTGATTCCAGCGGAGACGCCGAGCCGATGCTCATGAAAAAGTATCCCTTCGCGATGGTGTATTGAAATGGTTTTACGCCCGGAACCGGCGCGCCGCGGGGGCTGAACGTAGTGATCTTAAAGCCCAAGAAGTCGCGGGTTTTGAAATACTGCTCTGACTGAGGACCCATCAACCGATGGAATGAATCGATCACATTGCTAAATGTTTCCGCGTTCTGCAGCGAGACCGCGAAAAACTGATCGAGATCGGAAAGAGCGGCGGCATCACCAGAATCAGAAGACTGGAAACGTGCGCCAATCACCGTGTCTCCAAGGCTACCGATGAAGTCGCGTTTGAGATCAATGCCGAGTTGTTTATTTAACGAACGAAGTTGGCCTTGCAGCAATCCGCCCATCGCCGGGCTGATCGTGTTGAGCATATCTTCAAGCGCGGCGTAGGCATCTTTTCCGCTCAATTTCGCGGTCGAAACGTTGACGCATTTCTTGGAAATGAAATTCGGCGTGACCACAGGCCCATCATGGTACGCGAGTAGTTTCGTCAGGCCCCGCTCGGTGGAATATGACAATCCCATCTGAATGTCGGTCGAATCGTCGCCAAAGTTCGTGGTCAGATAAATTTCACGCCACGTGTCCAACCCGAGAGCGGTGAGCAGTGTGTCGGCGTCGACCGCGAAAGGTCCCTTTGCGGCGGGCCCGCTCTTTAACTTTTCGTCGAGACCTTGCTTCATCAAAGGATAAAGCGACTCTACGTTCAAAGATAAGACGACCTGTGCATCGCCGGCGCGCTTCTGCAAATCCGCCCAACGCTCGGAGCGTCCCCAGGCATGATCAACGCCTCCATTATGCACCGCATCGATCGCCCCATCGATCGCTTCTTTCGAAGACGCCAAAACCCATTTTTCCTCGACGATAGCCCAAACCAAAGGATCGCTCGGATGGTCTTTGTCTTTCGACGCGGGATGAACCAGGTGCACGGTGACGCCAGAGAAACTCGATGTTTCCTCAGTCGCGTTTTCTTCCTTCACGCGCTTTTCAACCAGCTTTTCGAGTTTTCCCGCATTTGAACCGACATCAAAGCCGATCAACACGGGTGGAAGCTTCTCTGATGTCGCCGAGGCATTCAGCTCCGGAATCGCGAAGATCGCGTCTCCCGTCGCGAAGCCGAGCAAGTCGGTCAATGTATAACCGGTCTTTTCCTTCACGGTCGTATCCCAATCGTCGATCTTCATCTGATCACGAAGTGGGCCGAAAAACTTCTTCACTTGGTCGTCATTCCACGTCTTGGCCCAGGGGCTTTTATGCCAGCCGGCGATGATGGTTGGCATGTCGTGCAAGGAAACGATCACAGCGGATCGGTCGCTGACGACATTGTTGAGCGACGTTGCCGCTGTGGCCAGCGAGGTGGCCGAAAACGCGACTGCCAATGAGAAAAACCCGCGGATTGAGTTCATGCAGAAAATAGTTTTTGGACAAATTTAACCGACGCGATGAGTCACGTTTCCCGGAGCGATCGCACCGCCCCGCCCAACCGGCTAACGCGCCACCGGAGCGACATGAACCGAGGCCGGTGCTTTGACAACGCGCGGTGGTTCGAGATAACGGTATCCGGAATTTGGATTTCGGGGATCAAAAGCGAAAGCATCGCGGTTGCGCAGGAAGTTCTTCAAGACCGCGATCGGAATGGCGAAATTCACGCCCTCCACCCCCGCGATCATCGCCTTCATGTTTGTGATGCCGACCACTTCGCCGCGCAGATCAAACAAAGGGCCACCGGAGTTGCCCGGATTAATCTGCGCGGTCGTTTGGATGAAAAGTTGTCCATCCATCGGACGATTGCGCGAGCTGACAATGCCTTGAGAAACGGTGCGATCGAGGCCGAGGGGACTTCCGATTGCGAAAACGGTCTGCCCTTCCGATAACGATCCCGAATCACCAATCGGTACGGTCGGAAAAACCGTCGACCCCGCGTCTTCGATTTTCAAAAGCGCAAGATCCAGCTTCGAATCGAGGGCGACGATGCGAACCTTGTTGAACGTGACGTTTTGCAATTCGCCGCCTCGTCCACGGCGGAACTGCGTGACACTGATACTGTATTCGCCGGAGACGACGTGCTCGTTCGTGACCACGTAGCCATCGGAATTGATGAAAAAGCCGGAGCCCAAACCGGTCGGCGTATGCACCTGAACAACCGCCTCGGAAACGCGTCCGACATTTTCATTCACCGACAGCGTCGGTTGATTGGACGCAGTGCGATAGAGATCGCCTGAGTCATCGGTGGTAGGCGGAGGCGCATTCTCGGCGCGAATGCTTTCGATCTCATCTTTCGGAATCGCCAGAATGGTGAAGCCTAAATCGACCACCACGCGATCGGCCCGCACGGCCAAGACGTCGCCTTCAACCCCTGCGCCACTTTTCAACTTAATCGTGCTCACGGCATGAAGCGGCAAAGCGAGCGCGCTCAGACCCACAGCGATCAAACCAAGGCGATTGCCAAATGGTGAAAACATAGAAACCAGTTTCAAAGTTAGGCGGATGCGACCTTCGACGGATGGCGAAGTGCCCAAATCTGTTTAGCCTGACTGATCGTTTCCGCAAGTTGGTCCGGCGTGAGCGCCTGCTTGGGATCGTCGCCGATCCCTTTGCTCGGCTGCACGTGAGCCTCAATGCAAAGCCCATCCGCGCCGTATGCGACCGCCGCTAGCGCGCACGCAGGAACATAAGCGGCTTTGCCCACGGAATGCGAAGGGTCCACGACGACGGGCGCCCAGGTTTTCTCTTTCAACAACGGCGTAATCGATTCGTCAGGATGATTACGGTAACCGTCTAACGTCGGGGCCGTGCCTCGCGGGCAGAGAATGACGTTGGGATTTCCAAAGGCCACGATGTACTCGGCGGCGGAGATAAATTCGTTGATCGGCCCCATGTGCAGGCTGCGCTTGAGCAACACCACGGTGTCACGATCGGCGACCGCGCGACCGATGTTGCGGAGCAGTGAGTAGTTGAGAGCATTTCGCGCGCCGATTTGGAGCATGTGCACGCCTGCTTCGATCGCTAGTTTCAGTTGCGTTTCATCCATGACTTCGGCGTCAACCGGCAAGCCGGTGCGGCGATGCGCTTCGAGTAAAATATCGAGCGACTTGGCGTCACCTTGAAACGAATACGGATTGGTGCGCGGTTTCCAGACGCCACCCCTCAGCACGTGGGCGCCGGCTTCTTTGACGGCTTGGGCGCTCTCGTAAAAAAGCTGCGGATTTTTCGGATCGATGGTGCAATGACCTGCGACGATGAGCAGCTCTTCGCCGAGGGTGACTCCACCGAGTGTAATCCGGTGCGTCGCCAAATCGGAGCGACGATCCATCAGTTTGTGCGGCGATTGAATTTGGTCCACGCGTTCGATGAACGGCAGACCCTCGATGCGATTGATCATCAGTTCGTCGCGTTCATCCCCCACGATCGCGTAAATCGTGCGCACCGTGCCTACAATTGGCTGCACGCGACAGCCGGACGATTCAACAATCTGCGTGACTTCGATCAATTGCTCCGGCGTGAGTCGGGCGGCTTTGGGAAGGATCATGATGCGGACTTTAAGGTATCCGTTAAGCCTCGAAGGGACAGGAAAAAAGGAGAACGGATGGACACAGATTTCCAGCGAGAAAACGCTGTGTTGGTGAGGACCCGCCGGATGTCCCTGCCCCTGGAAGCGCGGACATTCTTGTCCGCTTCAAGTCTTCGGGCCGAAGGTTGGGCGCTTTCCCAAGCAAAGACACAGTCCAGGACGAGCTTCGCCCGTTTAAGAAAAGCGGACAAGAATGTCCGCGCTCCCAGCTAAGGAACGGATCGGGTCTATCCCTTTCCCCAAGCCTTCGTAAACTCCTTTGGCAGCTCCGCCTTTGCCGAAAAGGAAAATGTTTTCCCACCAAGCGCGTACTCGAACCTGGTTTCCAGCGAATGCAAAAAAAGCCGTTTCTCACCGGTTGCTTTGGCAAAAGCGCGATTGGCGCCAAAATCTCCATACGTCGCGTCGCCGACGATCGGCAAATGGCGCTTGGCGCATTGCACGCGCAGTTGGTGGCTGCGTCCGGTGCGCGGCTCCAGCGCAATCAACGCAAGCGGTTGGGCGACTCCCTGGCGCGCGCGCAGGACGCGCATGACGGATTCAGCGGGTATGTTTCCCGCCGTCGCTTGGGTCCGGATTTGCCCGGCTTTCTTTTCCACCGCGAGTCGATCCATCCACACTTGTCGGCTCGCGGGCGGCACGCCGAAAACAAGCGCGTTATAGATTTTCCGAATACTTTTCCGCTGAAAGAGCGCCCGGATCTCGTTCGCTAGCACCAGGTTGGTCGCTCCCAGCAGCAAGCCTGACGTGGCGGAGTCGAGCCGGTTTAAAAGATAAAATCGATGCTCTACCCCGCTCGCATTCCAGGCATAAAACTCCCCGTCGGGGTTATAACGCACGGTTAACAGCGAACGAGGCTCTTCACCGCCGGCATTCGGATGCGAAAGGAGACCAGCGGGCTTTGCGAGGGCGATTAGGCCGTTCGGGTCGCGCTCAACCAGTTCGACGTCGCGCCCCAGTGGTAACGTTTCCCAATACGAAGCCGAGACGCCGCTCACTGGTATTCGAACACGATCGTCATGTCCTGAGAATGACCGAGCACCGCCACCATGTCTTCGGTCCATTTACCGTAAGGTGAACGGGCCGTGATACCGGTCTTGCAGGCGCCTTCGGCCTGTGAACCTCCGCTGCTTTTTGTCTCCAAAATCTCCGTGATCGCACCGTCGGAATCCATGCGGAAACGTACCGTGACTTGGGTGCCGGCCGGTGGATAAATGTGTGTCGCGTCGATCACGCGCTCCCATTCGACCTGAATGGTTTCGAGCATCCGTTGAATGTATTCTCCGTAAGCGCTCCACTTGGCGTCGATGGCGACCATGCCCACGTTGGAGGTGCCGAAGAGATTTTGCTGCAGCACGGCAGGCCGAACATTGCGCTGCAAAACACGGCGAGGCTGCGGACGCTGCGGGTCGATCCGCGGCGTAGACGCTTCAGGATCACCCTCGAGTGACTTGCTGTTCTTCTGACCGGTTACCTTTTCCTTCACCTCGGAAATGTTATCCATTTCCTTCGAATCGCTCATGCCGATACCCTCGGCATCTTTTCCTTCGACCTTTTGTTCGCCGTGCAGGGGGTTCTGTTCGCGGCGCGGTTCCGCTTTTTTCTGAGTGGGTTGAACGGCGGGGCGTAGCAATTGCGGCGGTTCCGGCGGCGGTTGCTCTTGCGGTTTATGCAAGGAACCAGTGACGATCTGCGTTACCTCGCGGTCCTTTTTTCCTTCGAGTTGAGGCGTGTCGTGGTGCTGATTCTCCTGCGGTTTTTCTTGCGCGACCTGTTGATTTCGCGCCGCGAAATTTTTCGTCTTGTCGGGAATATTCTCCGGAGCGTCCGGATTCGTTTCCACAAACTTGTCGGGGGGCGGCTGTTTTTGCGGAATAACGAATTCGTCCGGCGCGAGTTGAATATCGAAGGTGGGCTTCGCCTTGGGCCAGACCGTGTTGCTCGTATGGCCAAGGTGCTTCAAGGCGACAAAAAAGAGCCAGACCAAAAGGCACCAAACAACAATGGTCAGCACCACGCCCACTTGCAGGGAGCGCACATCCTGGTCTTCAGACAGCAAGGACACCCGCGGACGGCGAGCGCGCTTCGGCGGGGGCGTAGGACGGTCCAAAAGGCTGGGCATGTGCGTGAACTAGACGGATAAGTCAGCTCACAAGACCGCACTGAGTCAAAATTTGTTTCACCAACTCCATCGGCAGGCCCATAATGTTGGTGAACGAGCCTTTCCAGCCCGCGACAATCAATTCGCGCCCTTCCTGAATCCCGTAAGATCCCGCCTTGTCGAGCGGGTTAACGACTTTGAAATAGGCATCGATCACAGCGTCGTCAAAGGGCTTAAATGTCACTTCGCTCGTCACGCCCTCATCGATTCGAACGCCACGGCTGTGATTTCGCAGCGCAACACCCGTGTAAACCACATGAGTGCGACCTGCGAGCTGACGGAGCATCCGGCGAGCGTCTGCTAGATCCGCCGGTTTATTGAGCACGCGCTGATCGATGAAAACGGTAGTATCCGCCCCGAGAACCCAGTCGCGCGGGTTGCGTGCAGCCACCCAATCCGCCTTCAAGGCAGCGTTGTGCGTGACCATTTCTCGTGGGTCTGTCGAGGGATCCTCATGTTCGGTCACCTCGGCTACGACGACATCGAACGAAAGGCCAAGTTCGCCGAGCAGTTGTTTCCGTCGCGGCGAGGCCGAAGCGAGGATGAGTCGTGGAAATTCCGATACAGCCATGGCGGGAGAAATCGAAACACTGCCCAAAATGCCAACTCAAAGTGCGTGACGTGTGGCGTGCGTCTTGCAGTTTTCCCATCAGCTCGTTCGCTTTTCTTCGACCATGCGCATCGGCATCGCACAGATTAATCCTACCGTCGGCGATCTTGCCGAGAATCGTCGACTCATCCTCGACGCCTACCACGATCTCGTTCTGCACGGGGCCGAGCTGGTGGTTTTCCCAGAACTGATCATCTGTGGCTATCCCCCGCGCGATCTCCTGTTCAAGCGCAGGTTCGTCGCGGATAACGAACAGTCCCTCTTCGAAGTGGCGACGCATGTGGGCGACGTCCCGGCCCTCGTCGGATTTGTGGAAACGAATCCGTCCAACACGGGCCGGCGTTTTTTCAACGCGGCGGCATTCTGTCATCACGGTGAAGTGAAAGTGATTTCGCGGAAATGCCTTCTCCCGACCTACGACGTTTTTGATGAAGACCGTTATTTCGAGCCAAGCCACGAGCCGAAGGTGATTCTGCACAACGGCAAGCGGATCGGCATCACGATCTGCGAAGATCTCTGGAAAAACCCGCAGATTTCCACCTCGCGCCTTTACAACGATGACCCCGTCGCGACGCTCGCGAAAGAAGGCGTGGACCTGATGATCAACTTGTCGGCGAGCCCTTGGCATTATGGCAAAGGCGACGTGCGTGAGTGGCTGATCAAGGACGCGTCCAAACGCCTGAATTGTCCTGTGGTCTACTGCAATGTCGTCGGTGGAAATGATGAACTGGTTTTCGACGGGCGCTCGATCGTGACCGACCGCAGGGGTGAAATCATCGCGCGCTGCCGCGCCTTCGAAGACGATATTCGAATTGTGGATACGGATGCAAAGCTAGCGACCCCTTTGCTCGTTTTGCCGAAGGACGGTCCGGGAGAGATTTATCACGCCTTGGTTCTTGGGCTTCGCGACTACGCGCATAAGAGCGGTTTTCGCCGGGCACTGATCGCGCTGTCGGGCGGCCTCGATTCGGCCGTTGTCGCCGTCATCGCCGCAGATGCCTTTGGCGCCGAGAACATCATCGGTGTCTCGCTGCCGTCCAGTATCTCGTCGCAACATTCGCGCGACGATGCGCGCGCGCTGGCGGAGAATTTGAAGATTCGTTTCGAAACCATTCCAATCGCCGAAGCCGTCGCCGCGACCGAGCACTCGCTTGCACCGCTTTTTGCCGGCAAGGCGCGAGACGTCGCAGAAGAAAATATCCAAGCCCGCACGCGCGGCGTGCTGATGATGGCACTCTCGAATAAATTCGGGTCTCTCCTCTTAACCACCGGTAACAAGAGCGAAATGGCCGTGGGTTACTGCACACTCTATGGTGATATGTGCGGCGGCTTGGCCGTGATCTCGGATGTCTATAAAACCCAGGTCTACGAACTGGCCCGCTGGATCAACCGAGACCGCGAGATCATTCCGGTGAACACGATCGAAAAGCCACCGAGCGCCGAATTGCGGCCAGGCCAAATCGACCAGGACAGTTTGCCCGCCTACGACGTGCTCGACGCGATTTTGCGCGGCTACATCGAGGAAGGCCTGTCACGGCGCGATCTGGTGCGACTCGGTTTCAAAGAAACCGTGGTCAACGACGTGGTGCGCAAAGTGGATTTGAACGAGTACAAACGAAAGCAAGCCGCCCCCGGATTGAAGATCACGCCCCTCGCCTTCGGTGTGGGCCGTCGAATCCCGATCGTGCAGAAGTATGTGAATTGAGCTCCGAGAGCCGCTCGACAACTTGGAGTGCGGCGACTCGTCGCCGCCTTAGACGAGCGAATTTATTCGCTCGCATTCTCGGTGCAACGTCACGCCAAGGCGAAATGAATTTCGTCGTTGAAGGCGGTGACAAGTCGCCACACTACAAATCTCAAACGCGCTTACGTCTCCAAAACGTCACTACGCCGGCTGCTGCTGCGAAATACAATGCAGTGTGCCAAGGCCCCACACGAGCTCCAGGCAATCGATCGGGATGATTTCACGTCCCGGAAAACAGCCGGCTAAAATGTCCGCAGCTTCCGCGTCGCGCTTGGGCTGCTGAAACGCGGGCATGAGGACGGCTCCGTTTATGACCAGGAAATTCGCGTAGCTTGCCGGCATCTGCTGGCCTTTGCACGAACACGGTTTCGGCATCGGCAGCTCGACGATTTTAAACCTCTTTCCGCTCGGGGTGCGAAGCGCGTGCAGACGCTCCAGATTTTCCTGAAGAATTTTGTAGTTCTTATCGCGCCGGTTGCTTTCGACAACCGTCACAATCCCATCCTCGCGGAAAAATCGGCTGAGGTCATCGATGTGACCATCGGTATCATCGCCGATGATACCGTCGCCCAACCAGAGCACCTTTTCGATGCCCAAGTAGTCGCGCAGATTTTGTTCGATCTGCTCCTTGGTGAGCGAAGGATTGCGGTTTTTGTTGAGCAAACAGGCTTCGGTCGTGAGCAACAAGCCGGCGCCGTTCACGTCGATCGATCCGCCTTCGAGAATCATTTTTTTCTCGAAGCGGCGGAGTTTCAGAGCGTGCGCGATTTTCGGCGGAATCGTATTGTCCAAATCGTACGGCGGATATTTTCCACCCCACGCGTTGTAATCCCAATCGGTCAGGGCCACTTCCCCCGTGCGGTCGTTTTTTACGAAGATCGGCCCGTGGTCACGACACCAAGAATCGTTCGTCGGGTGATCGAAGAACCTGACTTTGCTCACATCGGCTTTGGCTTTCTCCAACAGCTTCCATGCCCGTGCTTGCAGCGGTTTCGCTATGTTGATCCGCACCTCTTCAAAGCGGCTGATGGTCGCTGCAATCTCGGCAAACTTCGCCGGAATCGGACGAAAGAATCCGGGCCAAGTTCTTTTATTGTGCGGCCAGGAGAGCCACACCGCCGTTTGCGGTTCCCACTCCGCTGGCATGCGGAAGCCGAGCTGAGCGGGTGTTGCTTGCGCCGAATTTTTGACAGCCATGAATCAGCGCTGGCTCAGAGACGATCAATGTAGCGTTTCGTGATGTCGCCGTAAGCGTCGACGCGGCGATCGCGGAAGAAAGGCCAGTGCGTCCGCGTGACATCGACTTTGTCCAACTCGATCGGACAGAGCAGAATTTCCTCTTTGTCCACGCTCGCCTTCGCCAAAATTTGTCCGCTCGTGCCCGCGACAAAACTCTGCCCCCAAAATTCGATCCCGTCACCGCCGGCAGGGTTTTCCACTCCGATACGATTGATGCCAGCGACAAAGCATCCGTTAGCCACGGCGTGCGAACGTTGAATGGTTTCCCAAGCTCCGTGTTGATTCTCGCCGTACTCCGCTTTCTCGCTCGGATGCCAGCCGATCGCGGTGGGATAAAATAGAATTTCGGCGCCTTGCAGCGCCGTCAGACGTGCGCCCTCCGGATACCATTGATCCCAACAAACGAGCACGCCGATCTTGCCGAACTTCGTATCCCAGGCGCGAAAACCGGTGTCGCCCGGAGTGAAATAAAACTTCTCGTAATAGAGCGGATCGTCCGGGATGTGCATCTTCCGGTAAATGCCGAGAAGCGAACCGCCCGCGTCGATGATCGCGGCCGTGTTGTGATAAAGACCTGATGCGCGTTTTTCGAAAAGCGACGCGATGATCACCACGTTATACTCGCGCGCGATTTTTTGGAATGCGGCGGTGCTCGGACCGGGAATGGGTTCGGCTAATTTGAAGTACTCATGGTCTTCTTTTTGGCAGAAATATTGCGAGCGAAACAGTTCCTGCGTGCAGATGATCTGTGCCCCCTGTTGCGCGGCGCGCTCCGCCAATTCTAGCGTCTTGCGCAGATTCGCTTCGGGATCGGGAGTGCAGGCGTGCTGAAGAAGGCCGAGAGTGACTTTCATGGCTGAGGGCTGTCCTGAGTTTCTGGATACGGAGCGCGCATCACCTGACTCGCGCTCGATCTAAACCGAATCAATAAACGACTTTATTCAACGGATACTCGACGATTCCTTCGGCGCCGAGCGCCTTGAGCGTCGGGATGATTTCGCGCACCACGCTTTCGTCGATGATGGTTTCGAGCGCGATCCATTCCGGAGCGCTCAGTGGAGAGATCGTCGGATTGCGCAGCGCGGGAATCGATTTGATGATCGCATCGAGCGAGGCTTTCGGCGCGTTCATTTTCAAGCCGACTTTCGTTTGCGCCTCGAGCGCGCCTTTGAGCAGCAACGCGATCGTCTCGATTTTTTTCCGCTTCACCGGATTCGCCCAACTCGCCTTGTTCGCCACCAATTTAGTGGCCGTGGTCAGCAGCGTGTCGACGATCCTGAGTTTGTTTGCGCGCAGCGAGCTGCCTGTCTCGGTGATGTCAACGATCGCATCGACCAAGTCCGGCACCTTCACTTCGGTTGCGCCCCAGGAAAATTCGACCGTCACCGGAATCTTCTTCGATTCGAAGTAGCGTTTGACCGTGCCGACCAGTTCGGTTGCGACACGCTTGCCGGCGAGATCTTCCGGCTTCTGGATCGGCGAGTTCTCCGGGACGCAAAGAACCCAGCGCGATTTCTGAACTGAAGCACGACTGTAGACGAGATCGCAGACTTCAACCACGTCAGACTCGTTTTCCTGGATCCAGTCGAAACCCGTCAGGCCGCAATCGAAGAAACCATGTTCGACGTAGCGGCTGACTTCCTGAGCGCGGACAAAGCGGCCATCGAGTTCGGGATCGTCGATGGACGGCTTGTACGAACGCGAGCTCGTAGAAATCTTCCAACCTGCTTTGGCAAACAGGTTCTTGGTGGATTCTTCGAGACTACCTTTCGGCAGCCCGAGCATGAGGATCGGTGTTTGGTCAGCCACAAAGGTCGAAAGCACACCGCCGCTTCGTCGCCTTCAAGAAGAAATTCGGCAACTTACGTCACAATATCCCGACGAAGCCCTGAGGTTGGATCACGAGCTTAAAGCAAGCCTCTTTCATTACGGGAAAAGAAATTACAATTTTTTCCGGCAAAGATTCTCAGTCGTGCCGATAGATTCTTTTGACAACCCTAAGTGAATTTGTAAAAAACCAAGCCCTTACCCCTATGCGCTCAGCACCCAAGCCCTTGATATTGGTGGTGGAGGATGAAGAGGAGTTGGCGAAACTGATCGCGATCCACCTCGAAGAAGCCGGGATGCAAACCCAGGTTTACAACCGGTGCGCCCATGCTGCGCGTTTCCTGAAGAAGAATTTCGCGAATCTGCTGTTGCTTGACGTCAATCTCCCCGATCAATCCGGCTTCCAGCTCCTCGACGAACTGCGGAAGAGCGATATTTCCGTTCCAACGATTTTCGTGACCGGTAATTCTCTCGAGACAGCGAAGGTGAAGGGTCTAGAAATGGGTGGTGACGATTACATCACCAAGCCGTTCAGCTATCCAGAATTGGTCGCGCGTATTCGTGCCGTGCTTCGCCGCGCTGAGTCTTCGGGCGACAACAAGGTAACCAAGAACGCCGGTGTCGGCGATCAACCCTTCGATTTCTGCGGCGCGAAAGTAAATCCAGAGCGCCTGGAGTTGCAGTTCCCCAATGGCACGATCGTGAAGATTGGTCGTAAGGAACTCGGCATCCTCGCTTATCTGAACGAGCACCAGGGCGTCGTGATCACGCGCAAGGCGCTGATTCATTCTGTGTGGGGCATCCACGCCGACGTGAAAAGCCGCTCGCTCGACCAATACATTGTCAAAGTCCGCGAACTTTTCCGGACCAATGGTCTGAGTTTAGACAGCTTCCGCACCGTCCACAGCGTCGGTTATATTTTCGATCCCCAGGGCATCTCGCAAGAAGGTCGCGAGCCAGAGCCGTCGGAAAATGCTGAAGGACTGAAGGCGGAAGGCTGAAGCGGTCTCCTTGAGCGCCGACGTGCGCTCTAGAATTACTAAGCGAGAAGATACAAGAGGCCGTCTAGAATTCTGCGCGCCTTCAAAAGCTCAGTCTTCGGATGAGATGTCCGTGCTCTCAAGTCCCAAGCACGCTCGAATGAGCATTTTCACAGTCAGCGTTTCAGCCTTCAGCCCTTCAGCCTTCAGTCTTTTTCAAAATAGCTCTGGCTCGGCGTACCGTTTTCGCGCGTCCATCAAACTGGTTTTCATTTCCAGTTCTTCGAGCAAGCGCAGGACTTCTTCCACTTGCACCGATGTCTTTTGTGCCGGGACCGTGGGATGCGCGAGGTTGAGCGTAGTGATCTGAAGATTGAGCCGCAGGCGCTCCTTGTGTGCCTTAACCGCGTCTCGGAAACGCTCGGGTTTCAACTCCTCGGCGTGCGCAATTACTCCTTCTAGGTTTCCGAATTCCTGCAACCACTTCGCCGCGGTCTTCGGACCGACACCTTCGAGGCCGGGAATATTGTCCGACGTATCTCCAACCAACGCGAGGTAGTCCGCGATCTGCAGAGGCGGGACGCCAAACTTTTCGACCACGCCTTTCGCATCGAGTAAGCGCCAGCCTAACTTCGGATTCGCCGTTGGCGGCGGCAGCATAATCTTGATTCGGTCATCGACAATTTGGGCGAAATCTTTGTCCGAACTCACGATCAATACGTCATGCCCATCGCGCGCGAGCGCCTGCGCCTGTGACGCCAGCAAATCATCCGACTCGATGCCGTCGATTTCGATCCCGACGAAACCGAGCGCTTTCGTCAGCGACTTCACGTAAGGCAGTTGTTTCACCAGAGCCTCGGGCATCTCTTCGCGGTGAGCCTTGTACTCGGGCAGCAAGGCCAGGCGGTCGTTTGCTCCCCCCAGGTCAAAGAACACCAGAATCGCTTCCGGTCGTTCCTGGTCGTGCAACTTCCAAAGCGACTTGACCCATCCATGAAGTGCGTTGGTCGGAAAACCATCCGAGCGCGTCAGCTCGGGAATCGCGAAGAAGCAGCGGTAAGCGAGGTTGAAGCCGTCAATCAGGAGCCATTTCGACATATCGCTAACTCAGAGGAGAATTTGC
>Ga0068856_100001816_pt1 | contig 22289 bp, 21 predicted proteins | sample KBSCornC62_FD_66595 | JGI IMG/M metagenome (GOLD analysis project Ga0068856, IMG submission 66595) | Corn rhizosphere microbial communities from Kellogg Biological Station, Michigan, USA - KBS Corn C6-2 | ecosystem: Host-associated > Plants > Roots > Rhizosphere > Soil ... | reverse complement strand
ATTGGCAAGTGCGCCTTCCAGTCCTGCCCGAGCCTGCTCTCGTGCCGCCTGCGCTTGCCGGACCTGCTCGTCCAACTCGGGTGCTTCAATCTCCACGAGCGGCTGCCCAGCCGCGACACGATCGCCAATGTCGGCCATTCGGCGCTTGATATATCCGTTTGCACGCGCCAGAATAGGAGCCTCGGTAATCGCCTGGATGTTGCCGGGCAATTCCATCTCGCTCGCCCGCGGCGCGCGCGTCAGTTGCACCACTCGCACCCGTGGCAGCGCCTCTTGCCGCTCCAGCGCCTCGCCCGCAATCAATGCCTTCCGCTTTGCGAGCGGAACATATCCGCCGAGAAACGCGACGATGATCGCGACCACGAGGCCCAGCGTAATTGCCCAAATGGTGTGGTTCGAAGGATGCCACCGGCTCTGTGTTCGCGGCTGGAGCTCTATTTCGTCGGATTCACTTTCGCCTGGTTTGAGCGCGGTTGGTTTAATAGATCGCATTTAGAGGTCGAGATGCCGGAGCTGGGATTCGTGATCTACCGGAGGTTTCGTTCGCAAATAACTATAGATGATGGGAACGACGAACAGCGTCGTCACAGTGGCAAACAGAAGCCCGCCGATTACCGCGCGTCCGAGCGGCGCATTCTGCTCTCCACCTTCGCCCAAACTCAGCGACATGGGCAGCATTCCAAGGATCATCGCCGTGGCCGTCATCAGCACGGGCCGGAGGCGCGCATGGCCGGCCGCGAGCATCGCTTCGCGCGCCGAAGGCATGAACTCACGCTGATCATTGGCAAACGTCACCATCAGAATACTGTTGGCCGTCGCCACGCCGACACACATGATAGAACCCATCAGCGACGGCACGCTCAGCGTTGTGCCAGTCACGAAAAGCATCCATAAAATGCCTGCTAGCGCGCCCGGCAGCGCCGTCAGGATAATGAACGGATCGAGCCATGATTGGAAATTTACCGTCATAAGAAGGTACACCAGCACCACTGCGAAGAGCATGCCCAATCCCAAACGGAAAAAGGACGATCCCATCGTCTCCACCTGCCCGCGCAAATCCAAAGTGGTACCGCGCGGAAGATGTGGCTCTGCGTCGGCCATAATTCTTTTCACTTGAGCTGCGACGCCCCCCAAATCGCGCCGCGCGACATTTGCATATACGTCGAAAACCGGCCATACATTGTAATGGTTCAGAATGACCGGTGCGTATTCGCGTTGCACGCTGACCAGATTCGAAAGAAGCTGCGTGTTGCCTGCCATCGCGCCTGGATTCCCGTAGGCTTGCGAAGCGCCGTTCGGCGATGCGCCGATAGCAGCATTGGCGCCTTCGAGGTTGGTCTCTATTTCATTGCCGCCCGATATCGGCGTACGGAGCAAAGCGTCCAAAGAATTGATGCGGTATTGGGGCGTTTGCACTCCCACGCCGTAGCTCACCCCGTTCGCCCAGTTTATCCAGAAATTCGGCGCCACGGAGCCGTTGCCGGTGAGTGAGATCAGCATGCTATTGGTGACATCGCGCTGCGTCAAACCCACTTGCGAAGCCTTTACCCGATCCACGTTCAGCCGGATCTGCGGCTGATCCACCACCTGGTGGACGTGGACATCGGCAGCTCCCGGAATGGCTTCGATTTTCGCTGCAAGTTGTTGCGCGATTTTGTAGTTGGTCACCGAATCGCGACCGACAATCTGCAGATCGATCGGGGCAGGGAGGCCGAAATTTAATATTTGACTCGTAATGTCGGCCGGCTGGAAAAAGAAACTCATCTCTGGAAACTTTTCCGCAAGCCGCTTGCGAAGCGCCATTTCGTAATCGCGCGTAGAGGCATGGTTCTCTTTCCGCAGGGAAATCAGAATTTCGCCGTCCGCGCTCGAGATCGTTGGAATATCGCCCTGCGCAATGCTGGTCCAACTGTTGGGGATGCCGATATTATCGATCAGCGTATCGATCTCCTCCGCCGGAATGACTCTGCGGATTTCGCGTTCTACATTCGAGAACATGATTTCCGTCTCTTCGATCCGCGTGCCGGCCGGACAGCGCGCATGCAGCCGCATCTGCCCTGCGTCCACGCTTGGGAAGAAATCTTTGCCGACCAGCCATAACAACCCGAGCGAAAGAACGGAAATGCCCATAAAGGCCGTGAGTACGGGTCCGCGGTGCCGCAGCGACCATTCGAGCAAACCCATATACCGAACACGAAGGGCTTCAAACAACCGGTTAAACACATAGTGCAGTCGCCAGAACCCGCCCTTGGCGCCAGCCGTCTCCCCGTGCGCACCTTGTTGGTAAAGGTGAACCTCGGATTTGAGAAGAAACGCCACCATCGTTGGAATCAAGGTCCGCGACAGCATGTAGGAGGCGAGCATCGCAAAAACCACCGCCATGGCGAGCGGCGTAAACAGATATCGGGCGGTTCCGGTCAGCAGCAGTACCGGCACAAAGACGATGCAGATCGAAAGCGTAGCCACAAACGTCGGTACCGCAATCTGCTGCGCCCCATCCAGCACAGCACGCAGTAGCGGCTTGCGCATCGCCATATTCCGATGCGTATTCTCGATTTCCACCGTGGCGTCGTCCACCAGAATGCCGACCGCGAGCGCCAGCCCTCCCAGCGTCATCACATTGATCGTCTGCCCTAACAGGCCGAGCAGGCAGAGCGATGTAAGTATGGAGAGAGGAATAGAGATACAGACGATCAGTGTGCTGCGCCAGCTTCCCAGAAACAGCAGGATCATCGCACCGGTGAGTGCCGCCGCGATGAGAGCTTCCCGAACCACTCCTCGAATCGCCGCGCGCACAAAGATCGATTGATCGGCCAGCGCCGTTACCTTCAGCTCCGGCGTCACATTCGCGAGAATACGCGGCAAGGCGGCCTTCACCGCGTTCACGATCTTGAGTGTGGACGCTTGCCCGTTACGGGTGATCGTGAGAAGAACGCCGCGCGAGCCGTTGGTTCGTACGATGTTGTTCTGCACCTGAAATCCGTCATGTACCTGCGCCACATCGCGAATGTAAACAGTCGCCCCATTCACCGTCTTAATCGGCAAATCGTTCAGCGCGTCCAGCTGTAATGGGCTGCTGTTTACGCGAATCAGGTATTCCGTTTGGGCGAGCTTTGCAGTGCCCGCCGGCAGAATCAGGTTTTGCTGGTTCAGCGCGTTCGACACATCGATCGGCGAAAGCTGTTTCGCGTAGAGTTCGTCGAGGTTCAGATCCACCATGACCGAACGCTGCTTTCCGCCCAACGGGTAGGAGACGGAAGCGCCCTGCACCGTGCCGAGCGGCGTTCGGACGAAATTATTGGCCAGATCAAAGATTTCCTGCTCATGCAGGGTCTTGCTCGATAGCCCGAGCTGCAGAATCGGAACGCTCGATGCGTCGTACTTCAATACGTTGGCGGGAAACATGCCCGGCGGCATCTGCCGGAGTCCACTCTGCATCGTGGCGGTTACCTGAGCGACCGCCATGTCGATTTTGACGTTCGAGTGAAAGTAGACCTTCACTACCGCGTAGCCGTTAAAGGCTTGCGATTCGATGTGCTCGATATCGTTTACGTTGGCCGTAAGACTGCGCTCGAAGCCGGTGACGACACGTTTCTCCATCTCCTCCGGCGATAGCCCTCCGTACACCCAGAGCACGCTTACGATCGGAATATCGATATAGGGGAAGATATCGACCGGCATGGTGACGATCGAGACACTTCCGAGAATGGCGATGACCACGGCCATCACCACAAAGGTGTAAGGACGACGGAGAGCAAGCCGGACAATCCACATAGAACGCGCTAATTAATTATGCAAATTTGCGTTTGTGGATGGGCTGGCGGGGGCGCGTACCGGGCGAAAGCTGTCATCCTCCGCTCGCCTGCAGCACCCGCCCGATTACCCCTGCAATACGCTCCCAGTTCTCCGTCTCTTCCACAAGCTGCCGGCGTCCGCTCTTGGTGATCGCATAGAACTTCGCCTTCCGGTTGTTCTCCGAAGCACCCCAACTCGATGAGATCCACCCCTGCTGCTGCAGGCGCAGCAACGAAGTATAGACAGTGCCCTCGTTCAACTCAAGGACGTCTTCGCTCAATTGCTCGATCCGGCGCGCGATGCCATAGCCATGAAGAGCGCCCATGGCATCGAGGGTCTTGAGAATCATTAAATCGAGCGTGCCCTGCAGAACCTCCGATCGCTTCTGCCCAGGCGCTTTTCCTTTGGACATTGCATAGCAACCATATCACAACTCCATGCCTGTCCCAAACCTTCCAGGTAATTGCGGTTGACAAAGGCACTGAGAGGTGTTAATTTTTACGCAGGCAGCGAAATAATTAGCAGGATGCCGCATGAAGATTTCTCCTGAAGCTTCACTCAGCCGCCGAGAGCGTCAGATAATGGACATCCTGTTCGCCGCTGGACGCGCCACCGGACCCGAAATTCAGCAGCGGCTACCCGATTCCCCTAGCTACTCAACGGTGCGTACGCTTCTGCGTGTGCTGGAGCGAAAAGGCTACGTGCAGCACCGCGAAGAGGGCCTGCGATATGTCTACATGCCGGTGCTGGCCCGCGAAGCGGCTCGCCGGAGCGCGCTCCAGCGAGTCTTGCAGACGTTCTTCGATGGATCGGCCAGGCAAGCCGTCGCGGCGCTGCTCGATCCCAAAGCGTTTCGTCTCAGTCCCGGCGAACTGGAAGAACTGACGGAACTGATCGAAAAGGCCAAGCGAAAATCGGGCCCTGGCGTTCTCGCGAAAAAGGAGGAACGATGATCTCGCTACTGCTCGTCGTCAAGGTCACGACTGTACTGACGTTAGGTGCGGCGTGCTATCTGTGTTCGGGTCGCTTTGCACCTGAAACACGACATGCCTTGTGCGCCATCACGCTCGGTACCTCTGCGCTTGCACCATTTACAGCGCTTTATGTTCCTGTCCACGTACCGGGTGTCTTCCTTTTTGCCGCAAACTCAGTGAACAGCGCCGCGCCAGCGAATTTGGCGCTATCGCACTGGCTCAATTTCTTATTCATGACCGGCCTATGTGTGGTACTTGCGCGATTTGTTATTGGCGTCATGTATCTCGCCTGGCAGACACGGCGTGGCGTTGTTTCCGACGACGCAGTGCCCGGCGTGCAAATTCGCTTTGCGCCAGTTTCAACCCCAATCGTATGGGGATGGCTGCGGCCCGTCGTACTCATTCCGCGCGAGGCGCAAGATTGGTCCATGGAACGCCGGCGCTTCGCAATTGCTCACGAGCTCGCGCATCTGGAGCGCCGCGACAATTGGAGTGCGCTGCTGGCCCTCGCCGCACAGGCGCTCTATTGGTTTCATCCCTTGGTCTGATGGCTGTCAGCCAAAATGGCGGAACAGCGCGAACTCGCATGCGACAACACTGTCCTCTCCTCCAGCGCGCAGCCGTCCGAATACGCTGATTTTTTGTTGGATATCTGCCGTCGATTTCGTTCGCCGGCTTTGTTCGGCTGTGCGATGGCCAGTCACTCTCATCTCCTTCGAGGTCGAATCATAAATATTCTCCATGCTTCCAATAACGACTGCTCCTCACGCTGGAGCTGTCCGGCAATTATTCTGCTTTCCGGCCTGCTGGCCGCAGCCGGTATTATGGTTCCGGCGACTGCCGATCATACGCTTCCTCCTGATACGCCGCATCAGGTGTACAAGATTGGCGGTGATGTGTCGGCGCCGAGGGTAGTTTATAAAGTAGAGCCGCAATACACGGAGGATGCGCGAAATGCCAAGATCAGCGGGACGGTCTTGCTTTCGATCGTTGTTGATGCTGCCGGCAATCCCGGCAACATCCAGGTCGTAAGAGGTCTGGACCCGGGACTCGACAAAAACGCAATCGCCGCCCTCTCACAATGGCGCTTCGCCCCAGCGACAAAGAACAATCAAGCCGTCACAGTGCAGGCAGATGTTGAAGTCCACTATCGCCTGAAATAAGCCGAATCCTTCAGCGGGCCGCCGGCGCTTCGTGCGCCCAATGGAGCGGAGCGCATTGCCAAATCCGCCATTCCTTCAAATTCTGCAGCTCATTTTTTCGGTCGGGATTCCGGTGGCACCAATCCATTGGCCCGATAGTAGGCGACCAAAAGACCGTAATGCTCAGACGAATGCTGTAGAACCGAGAGGAAGGGCTGCATGTTGTGCTTCGGCCCTTCAGGATTCTGTGCCATCGCAGCGTTGGCTTCCTCTATCGACCTTTTGAACATCGCCACCACATCCGCCTTAGACGGGAACTTCTTCGGGTCCTGCTCCTGATCGTCCCATTTGACGTTCTCGCCCCGGCCGGCTTTCCCGGCATAAGTGTTGCCTCCGGCGACATGGACGATCGCCGCTCCGAACGTGCGCATTTCAGGCTTGAGCTTGTAATCATATTTGTTGGCGGGGAAATCCTCCGCCATCGCCAGGATCTTATTGTTGATGTACTCGAAATTGGTCTTGAGCGCCTGAGCAGCGGTGGCGGGCTGTTTGGTTTGGGCAACAGCCAACGCGCTGGCGAATATGATCGCGTAACCTGCTATTCTTCTCATAATTCGATTGCCTTTCTACCAGTCCTGGCATTCCTGGCCGCATTTCGGGCTGTGACTTCAAACAGCAGCCTGAGGACGATCGAGCGCCGGAAGGTCCCCTACCTAATTAATCTACTTCGGCTTCCTCTATGTTTGTGCGACTGCTACCCAGGCCGGCACTTGCTAGTTTCCGGATTCTGTCTTCTCAGAACGCCAAAACGCTTGTTGGAAACTCGTTGGCCATGGCTCAGGCCTACGGCAGATCGCGCAAAATCGGATTCATGTGTTGAATCTCATCCTATCCGCTAGGCAGGATACGATTGTGAGATGCCTGCGCATGGGCTGTTTGCAGTCATCGACCATTTGTTGGAAACGGCAGTAAGGCAGTCAGATCCTGTTTTGGATTACCGCTTCCATCCTTGTCGCGGCGATCGCCTAGGCCGGAATTGCTTTAATGTGGATTGCGTTTCGTGGCCCTAATTATGGGGTTCAAGACCCTCTACCTCGGATTCGTTAGAAATACGCCGGCGCCTGGGGTGTCCGAATATCCAAAGCGTTCTGCTAAAGACAAGGCTTCAACGGGCATGAAGCGCCACTTAAAGGACTGCCCCGCGCTTCCACCGCTCAGGCTTTGCTAAAGACGAGGACCGATTTGGAAGTTTTAATCACACAGCCCGAGGACCTATCGGCTCCTTCAGGGCGGTCTCTATTTCGGTCTGAGTTTTCGTCTCGGTCAGTTCCGTACCATCAGATGAGAAGGCAAAGCGACTCACCTCTCCGAGGCCGCAGGTAGCGATATTTACGGCGCTGATTATGTCAAACCTGGAGGCTTCGGTGATTTTGGACGCGCGCGGATAGCTCGATTTTCCATAGCAACAGCTCGGCGACGCACATGATCGGATGATTGGCAATGCATGCACGCATGTCGCACAAACGGCAAATCGCGGAAAATCGACTTCTAATTCAGGCCGCCGGCCGGCACGAAACCATGCGGGACCGGGGCACCATCGCCAAGCAATCCCGCCCGCAAGGCCATCAGGCTTTGCAAACCGGTAAGGATTTGCTGTACTTTAATCTCCACCAGCCAGACGTCCCCCGACGCGCCCCGGCAATTCATCACGTCGCCGAGAAAAAGAGCATCGTTGTACTCAACGCTGACTACCGTGGAGATACCCAGCCGCTCCGGCGATTCCAACAATAGTCTCTTCCCCTCCATGCTCTGGAACGTACACGGTATTTCGTGTTTCGATCCGCTCGGGTCGCCGGTCGGCACCTGAATCACTGCGGAATGGGGATGATCGCCGAATGTGGTTGTCACACCGGGCATATCGGCAGGATGGGGTCTTTACTTTAAAAGTGCGATTCGATAAAAAACCACAGTGAAGCCCCTACTGCCACCGGTAGCAGCAGTTCTAAGATTGTCCGCAGCGACTGTAGTCTGGATTTCTCTTTCCGCTCACTCGGCTCTTGCTCCGTCTGCCGTGAGCGAATGGTTTCCACCAATCGGCACTCCACTTCACTCGGCTGCCCTTGCAGGCTTCTTAGCAGTTCCTCCCGCCCGTGCTTATCGGCAATAAGTATGGTTGCCGAATTGATCCCGCGCGTGCAGGAAACAAGCTTTTGACGCAGTTCCGGCGGAACATCCTCCACCGACCGGTATACGCGCGTATCGCGCCCGGTAGCAATGAAAATGGTTGAACTCCTGGCGGTCAGGTGTGCCATTTTTCCTCTGAATCCACTCCTCAAGTTCCAGAAGCGCGGAAGCGCTGAATCGGGATTACGCCGAGTTCGTTGCCCGCATTGTCCAGAGTAACCTGAATGAATCCGAGCGCCGCCTTCGACAGAGATTTGTCCTTCCGGTAAATCAGGCCCACCCGCCGGATCATCGCCTCCGGGCCCAACGGGACGCAGGCCAGCTTTTGGGCCTCTTCCTCTTCTCGGCAATGCGACGCGGCCAAAAAGGATAGTCCCAGATTAGCCATTACGAAGCGCTTGATCATCTCCGTGGAATCCAATTCCATCGATACATTCAACTCGTCCTGCACCGGGTCCAGCCACGTGTTCAGACGCGCTCGTGTTGTGCCGCTCTTCGGTAACAGAAGTTGCTGCCCTAGCAGGTCCGCCGGCATCACTCTTGGATATGACGCGAGCGGATGGCCGGCTGGAACTAGCAACTTGATCTCGTCCGAGTGAATTTTAACGATCTGCAGCTTTTTCTCCTGCACAGGAAGCTGAGTGATGCCGAAATCGGCCAGGTTATCGAGCACCGCCTGCACCACGCGCGTACCATAGGAACGATCCACCAGCAACTGCACATTGGGAAACTGCTTTTTAAACTCCGCGAAAACTCCGGGCAGCACATAGATACAAGTTGCCTCGTTGGCGGCGATGATCAGCTCGCCGCGCGGAATTCTCTCCAGCTCGTTGATTGCGTCCTGCGCGCGCCGCCGTAACGCCAGAATCTGTTCGGCATGCTCGGCCAGAATGCGCCCGGCAACGGTCAGTGAAATACGCGTGCCGTATCGCTCGAACAAAGTAGTGTTCAGCTCCAGTTCGAGCTGCCGGACCTGCGCGCTGATGGCGGGTTGCGTACGGTAGCACGTTTGCGCCGCCTTCGAGAAGCTCTTGAGACGCACAATCTCAAGAAAGGTATGAAGCTGATCAAGATCCATGGCGCGAAAAGCGCAATCACTCGTGTTAAGCCGGTGCTACCAGGCTGGTACGCGGCTTTGGTGAAATTGTACCAATTTTGTACGTCCGCGCTCGCCTTTCGCAGCTCCCAACAGAACCGCGACCGTAAGGGAGCGGCAGATATCCCTTATTCCGCGGCTAGAGCTTTCAGCAGTCAGGCGTCAGCTTAAAAAGGCCGACGAGCATGCGGTTTTTAAAGCTAAGAGCTGATCGCTGAACGCTAAAAGCTTCCGTCAGGCTAATGCATCTGCTTCAAGATCTTGGCCCCGGGCGGCAGCTCGAATATCTTCTCCGGCAACGGCTGTTCGATCTCCACTTTGCTGGCAAACATCTGATAGGTTTTGTAACCGTTTCTGTGCCGCTCGATAGTGAACGGCCATTGGACCCCACCCGCATCGCGCCATTTATCGAAATCCGTGGCTTCGTCGTTATGCTCCCGGGTCACCGGATCGAGCCACGAAAAACTCTGCCGCACCGGTAGATGCGTGTTGTAGTCGAAATCGACGCGGACCGTGTCGCCGCTCGCATCCGTCACCTCAACTACTTCGACATGTTTGGTGATATGCACTTCGCTGCCAATGTAGTCGTACATCATGCCTGGCTCATCGCGGCGGAAGCGCAGGATATAAAGAATGTCGTTCCGGGTTGTACGGACATAGCGCTCCCAGTTTTCATCCTTCAGAGGACGCGCGCCGCGGAAGGTGACGTCGAAGCCTTGATCGGGAAGGAACAGATAGGAATAGTCCTGTTTCTTACCAAGCACCTCGCGCTCGCGCACCCACAAGCCCTTCGCCGGCTTGTTATCGAGATATTCCGTGTAGATCGTGGTGATGTCGTAGCCGTTCATCTCGTCGTGAAAAAACGAGTAGATCCGCCCGCTCGTGATGCGGGTGTGCATATGCAGGAAACGGTCGCCGCCCAAGGCCGCCACGGCCTGATCGATCACCTCCCGGCCTTTGCCAGCCGGCGCCGTTTGCGCGCTGAGGATTGCCGCGCAGAACAGTCCCAATGCGACCTTACGCGCAGACAATCGACCGCACCTCGAATTTTCCGCCCTCGCCTTCCTCCGTTTCGCGCGAGTGAATCGGACCGCCTTTCGCGCTCAACGCCGTCCCCTCCCGGCCATTTACGACGGATTGAATCTCCGCAATCGCAGCGAGCGCTACTTGTTCGGGCCCGTCGGCTCCGATATCGAGTCCCATCGGCGCGCGCATCCGCGGAGCCAGCGTGGCCGCCGTAAGCTCTGCGTCGGCCAGCAACTGCGCCGTTCGCTTGGCCGGCCCCAAGACGCCCAAATAAGGAAGAGGCTGCGATGAGAGTTCACGTAAAACATCCAGGTCCTGGCTATAACTATGAGACATGATTACGGCTACCGTCCAGGCATCGATGGGCGCCGGCCGCGTGCCGCGCACCGCCACTACCTGCGCTTGCGGAAACTTTTCGCGGCGCGCATAGTGTGCGCGGCCATCGAACACCCATACCTCCCATCCCAGATTCCGTGCCAGCTCGGTCAGAGGAACCGCATCGTCGCCGGCTCCAAATACCAGCAGACGTATCGCGGGCTGTAGCGTTTCCACCCAGACCTCGCCGGGCGCAATCGCGTGCTCGATCGTTGCCGGCTGGCGCTCCGAGCGCACCTTTTGCAGAATGTCGAGCGCCGACGTCTGATCCGGCGCCAGGCGTTCGAGGTACACATAAATGATCCCGTTGCAGCCGAGCCCATATCCGCTCGCTGCGATTTCTCCATCCGGCGTCGTATCGTAGCGGCGCACTAGCGGACCTTTTTCGGTAAACCACCAGGCTTTCTTCAGCAGATCGTCTTCAAGACATCCGCCGCTGATCGAACCCGCGCGCCGGCCGCCTTGCGTGATCAGCAGGCGCGCTCCTGGCAGCCGATATGACGAACCGCGCGTTTTCACCACAGTAGCCAGGACGGCGGATTCGCCGGCGCTGCGCGTTGCCGACCACAGATCCAAGATACGTTCGGTCTCTTTCACCGGTTCACTACTATCCTAACGGCTAAGTCGACTCGTCTGGAGGCTTTCACTGCCCGGTGCCAGCGCTGTCCAGCACATGCAGCGCGATCACCTCAAACCGGTTCGGCGTTCCCGCCATCGTCGTCAATCGCAGTAAAGCTTCAAAATGCGGAGCCGGACGCGCCGGATCGATCCGGTATTTCCGCAAAGTCTTCGCAAGCAGAGGCAGGTCCGTGACGAACTTCGTGGCAGCCTCCGTACCTTCGGCGTTCGACCCTGCCAGAATCAGCACATTCCCGTTCTGATCCGGATTGCCGATGAATGCCGCAATCGCAAATGCCTCACCCGTTGCTCCTCCTAAAGCGGTTGGAACATAAACGGGAAGTTCACCCGGCCTCGGATGCTTGTTGAAGCAGACCTCAGCGTGGTGCGCCGCGTCCACCGCGAAGTAAAAATCCAATTGATCGCGAAACAGCGCCGTCCAAGGATTCGAGCGTGGAGAGCCCAGCAAAATGAAATTTCCATCGGTCTTGAAATCGCGAAAATGCAGCTCCCTCGCCGACCGGACCCGCGGGTAATGCGAATAGGTCCAAGCCAACTGCGAAATCCGTAGCGAGTTTGTCAGATCCACAGGCGCCGTTGTCACGGTAAAATCCGCACCGCCTAGCAAGCCAGCGGCGCGTCTGGCGTCCGGCGAAAGTGTGCTCGAATCGGGCACGAGTCGGCGATTCGCATAATCGGAAAGAGATACGCTCGTGTGCAAATACTCCTGCAGCATCTCTATGCTGCTATCGCAATACACAATCTGCGCCGGAACGCCAGTCTGAAATATCGCTGTCCACGGCGCAATCAGTTTAGGAGGGTGTGCGCCCCCTTTCCGCGCAAGCGCCAGCCCCGCACCCACGCCCACCAGCAAAGCCGCGGCCACATAGAGGACCAGTCGAGTCCGTGCCCGTCTGCCGGAATCCGCTGCAGACGCAATCCCCAAATCTTCGGTCGGGAGCGGAGGCGGCGGAGCCGGGGACTCCGGACCTGCTTGACGAAACTCGGGCAAGTACGAGCCGGCCGGTAGATCGATGCGAATATCCGAGTTCGCCCCTTCCGATTCGTAATAGCGAAGCAAACGCTTCCGGACGTCATTTGCCGTCACCCGCACAATCGCATCGGCCGACGCGTCGTAATTAACGGGACGTCCGAAAATCTCGACTCCCAGAATTCTCTCTTTGATCTCATGAAAATCGCCGCAAAGCGATTTCTCCACGACGTAGCGCAGAAACTCCTGGCTCCGGCGGCTTCCCTTAAAGCTCTGGCTTTCGAGAATTCGCGCGAGATGTCTGCCTATCGCTTCTGCGTTGCCGCTGAATTGGACGATCTTGGCGACCGCTGCCTCGTGCTCGACCTTGGCGCTCATGGATCAGTTCGAGAAGCAGTTCCGTGAACTGCTGGGACATATCACAGAGGCTAGGATACGCCCAATCTCTTGCGTAACGCGCGTTAGCAAACGCTCATAACGTTGCGTCATTCTTATTCCAGTCGCACAGTAGGACTTCAATCACCATGACAACCCGGCTCCCACTTCTTTTCCTTGCCGCATTTCTAAGCGCCCTTTCTACCGCCGCCGCAAATCGTATCGATCCTTCCACCTTGAACGGAAAAGTGCTTTTGGGGTATCAAGGCTGGTTCAGTTGTCCCGGCGATGGATCGCCACACAACAATTGGCGCAGTTGGTCACGTGGCGTGCCGGCGCCGGACACGCTAACCGTCGACCTCTACCCCGACCTCAGCGAACTCGATGCCGACGAACGTTGCGCTGTGCCCGGAATGACCATTGGCGGCAAGCCCGCGTATCTTTACTCCGCCTGGCGCCGGAAAACAGTGCTGCGCCACTTCGCCTGGATGAAGCGTTATGGTCTCGATGGCGTTCTAGTACAGCGCTTCGTGGGCACTATTCCGGATAAACGAGCTACCGGCGATGTTGTGCTCAAAAACGTCATTGCGGGCGCAGAAACGTACGGCCGCACCTTTGCGATCGAATACGATATTTCCGGCGGTAATCCCGAAACGTTTGCCCAAACCATTCGTGAAGATTGGAAGTATTTAGTAAACAACTTGCATGTAACAGCGAGCCCTAATTACCAGCGCCATAACGGTAAGCCCGCGGTCTCGGTGTGGGGAATGGGATTAGATGAACCGGGGCATCCTCCCACCGATGCCGCGACCGCCAAGGATCTTACCCAATGGTTCGAATCGAAGGCTCAGGTCACCCTCGACGCCGACGGAGCCGACTTGCCGAGCGACTGGTATCTGAAATTAGCCGGCAAAATAACTCGCATGTTCCACGGCGAAGTCGCGGTAACTCCCCAAATGCCGCTGCACTAGCACGTTTGCTCGTCCATCGTTGCTCTTTGCTCACCGCAGCGTGCGATTCGCTTTCGCTACATCGATTAGTGTCGGATAGAACTGCACAAAAGTAGTATCGACCGCGCCATGATCCCGATGGCATGAATAGCACGAGGCGGAGGTCGGAATCAGTTTCCCGGACGGTTTGCCTTCTCCGAACCCGAAAAACGCCCAGTTGCCGGCGAAACGCTTCTCATCTTTCACGTGCACCTCAATCGCTGCCGTGCTCGTTTGGAAATGGCCACCGCGGTTGATCGATCCTTCCGACTGCGACTTGCGGACCTCCAGAATGAATATGGTTTTATCCGGCCAGTGGCCGGATGCGAGAAACGACTTGTAGGCGGATCGGTTTACGAATACATTGTCGAATCGAGGCGCCTCGCTTGCCGCTGCCCCCGCAGGTCCATACGTCATGCCTAGCCCCGAGCTCAAAAACACCCATTCGCGATAGTCCTTCGGAAAAACCAGTTGTCCGTCGGCCGTATATTGCGGGGCGTCGGCGCCTTGCCCTGCGTACGCAGCCAACGTAATAAGCAGGTAGCCCGTTATGTTAAAAATCGCCTTCTTCATCTCATACTCCCGGAATCTCTCGGATGCTTCATACTAAACTGCCAGCATGCGACCTCTCTCGGCAAGTTTGATTCTTGCATTCGCTCTCCTGACTCCCACCTTCGCGCAGAACGGCGGCAATCCGTTCGTAGGCCGCTGGGATTTCGATGTTCACCCGGCCTCCGGCGTTGGCGCTAACTGGTTAGGAGTCATGGACAAAGGCGGAAATTTGGAAGTGTGGTTTCAACCCACAGGCGGTCACGTTATTCAGATGAAGGATGCACAGGTAAAAGGTTCGACTCTTACCTTCACCGCGGCGCCAGCCACTGCGCGCCGTCCGGCCACGACCTGGGAACTTCATGCGGCGGGCGATAAGTTGACCGGCACGGAGAAACGCGGCGATCAAACTACCGAACTGACCGGCGTGCGCGCGCCTGAGTTGAATCGCAGCGCCCCGAAGGCCTGGTCGAAACCGGAGCACCTGTTTAATGGAAAGAATCTCGATGGCTGGGAGCCCATTGGCGATCCTTCGAAAAGCCACTGGGTGGTGAAGGACGGCGTTTTACTGAACCAGGCGCACGGCGCCAATCTCAAGTCGGTTCGCAAATTTGACGATTTCAAAGTCCATTTCGAGGTGAACTGTCCGGAAGATGCCAATAGCGGCTTTTACCTGCGTGGCCGCTACGAGATGCAACTTGAATACGTCGCCGCCGGCAGCGAGCCGCCCGAGCGCTCCATGGGAGCGATCTACGGGCGCATTGGTCCCAGTTCACAATTGCCGCGCACGCCGGGTAAGTGGGAATCGTTCGATATCACCTTAGTCGGCCGCACCGTCACCATCGTTCGTAACGGCACCAAAATTATCGACGCGAAGGAAATCGCAGGTATTACCGGCGGCGCACGGGATGCCGATGAAGGCGAGCCGGGCCCGTTCTATATCCAGGGCGATCACACCGGCGGTCTCATGTTCCGCAACATCACCGTCTCCGTTCCCAAGAAATAGAGCTGAGCTACCGTCAATATCCCACCTGGCGCATGCGTTCGGAAATCCGCGCGCCATATTGCGTCAGATGGCCGGGCTTTCGGTGTAAGGGCGCGGGCAACACCTCGGCTAGCGCGATCGCTTGCTCGCGTCCGATCCGGATCGCCGGAAGACGGAAGTAGTATTGCGACGCCGCTTCCACGCCGTAAATGCCTGGCCCCCACTCGATCACGTTTAAGTACAACTCGAGAATCCGCCGCTTCGGAATAATGCCTTCCGCCAGCGGTACGATCGAAAACTCCACACCCTTTCGCAACACCGATCTGCCTGTCGATAAGAACAGGTTTCTTACCAGTTGCTGGGTGATAGTCGATGCACCGCGTTTCCGTCCATCGGCGAGGTCCTGGTCAAGGGCGTTCCCGATTTCTTTCCAATCGAATCCGTGATGATGAAAGAAACGGGCATCTTCGGCCGCGACCACGGCGTGTTGCAAATGTGGTGAGATCGCAGTCAGCGGTACGAACGAATATCGCTTGCGATATGGCCGATGGTGGAGCGAAGCGTCAATGTGTCGCTCGATCTGCACCGCTGTCGTGGGCGGATCGATCCAGCGCAAAAGAACGATTGCCACTCCCAGCAGACTGTAGAAAGCAAGAATCGCCCAAAGCGTCCAGCGTAAAAAACGCTTCCAGGTCGAGGATTTTCGTGGTGACTTTGCGGGCTTGGGGACTCGCTTGCTCTTTGCTCGTCGGGGCACATAAGAGAATAGCGGATACGTGTCCGTAGAACTCGAACGCTCGCACATCGCGCCCGCCCGCACGTTCGCTCGCTCCTGGCGTTGGGCTGTTGTTCTTATCCCTGGCGCTCTCCTCTACTTCCTGCCGGTACCGGCGCTTGATGCCGGCCAGCGCCACCTACTTGCATTCTTCGCCGCTACGATCATTGCCCTCGTGGTGCGGCCTGTCCCTATGGGCGTCTCCGTCCTCGCTGCCATGACTGCTCTGGTTTTGAGCGGTACGCTCCCGGTGGCCAATACTCTGGCTGGATTCAGCGACCCCACCGTCTGGCTCATCTTTACCGCCTTTCTCTTCTCGCGCGCTGTGACCCAAACCCGGCTCGGCATGCGCGTAGGCTACACGTTCATCGCAAAATTTGGAAACCGGCCGCTCGCGCTTGGATATTCGTTTGCTTGTTCCGACTTAATACTTGCGCCGTTTGTTCCTTCCGATACCGCGCGCGGCGGCGGCATTATCTCTCCCATTGTGCGTTCTGTTGCCAACGCCCTAGGCTCCGAACCTGGTACGCCGTCCGGGAAAATGGGCGGCTTCCTGGTCCTGATCGCGTTTCATACTACCTACGTCGCCTCGGCGATGTTTCTAACGGGTATGGCTTCCAATCCGCTGATAGCGGAATTCGCGCATACAATTGGGCACGTCGAAATCACCTGGCTACGCTGGCTTGCTGGCTCCATTGTTCCCGGTGTTCTGTCCCTTCTCTGCGTTCCCTATCTCATCTATCGTCTCTACCCGCCCGGGCTCACCGAAACGGAAAAGGCCGGTCGCCATGCGCGCGCGGAATTGAACGCCATGGGCTCCATGACGAAGCCGGAGCGCCGGCTGGTCGTGATAATGCTCGCCGTGATGGCTGGCTGGATCTCTTCTCCCTGGCACCATATCCCGAATTCCTTTGTAGCCCTCGCCGGCGTTTCGGCGATTCTGATTTGTGGCGTCATTTCATGGGACGATCTGCTCTTGGAAGGCAGAGCCTGGGACGCTCTCATCTGGTTCGCGCCGCTCATCATGATGGCCGATGAGCTAAACAAGCGCGGCGTCATTCGCACCCTTTCGCAATCGCTGTTCGGCTACACCCGGACTTTTCCATGGCTCCTGGCGCTCCTGGTTCTGGTAGTCGCCTACCTCTACATCCACTACGGCTTCGCCAGCATGACCGCTCAGATTACGGCGTTATATCCGGCGTTCCTCACCGCTGCCTTGGCCGCCGGTGCGCCTCCGCTCGTGGCCGCCCTGGCGCTGGCCTATTTTTCGAATCTCGACGCCGGCATCACGCATTACGGCACAGGCTCTGCTCCCGTCTATTTCGGTCTCGGCTACCTCACGCAGCCGGCCTGGTGGAAGTTCGGCTTTCTAATTTCCGTTTTGAACCTCATCATTTGGCTGGGCATCGGCATGTGCTGGTGGCGTCTTATCGGCCTTTGGTAACAACACATGAAGATCACTGAAATCCGCGATACGGTTGTCCCTATTCGCTCCAATATCAGCAACGCGTTCATCAGCTTCGCTGAGATGACGATATCCGCCGTCGCCGTTCATACCGACGTTGTCCGCGACGGTCAGCCGGTCATCGGCTACGGCTTTCATTCGAACGGCCGCTATGCGCAACAAGGCATCTTGCGCGAGCGCATTATTCCTCGTCTGCTTCGCGCCGCGCCTGCTGCGCTTCTGAATGCCGAAGGCACCAACCTCGATCCCGAGAGAGCCTGGGCCGTCATGATGACGAATGAAAAGCCTGGCGGCCATGGCGACCGATCGGTCGCCGTGGGCACCATAGACATGGCCTTGTGGGATGCTACCGCCAAGATCGCGGGCCTGCCACTCTCGCGTCTTCTGGCACGGCGTTATCGCGATGGCAAAGTCGATGAGTCCATTTCCGTATACGCTGCTGGCGGTTACTACTATCCCGGCAAAGGGATCCCAGCTCTTGTGGATGAGATGCGCTCCTACCTGGATCTCGGCTACACAACCGTCAAAATCAAGATCGGCGGCGCGCCTCTTGCCGAGGATCTCGCGCGTATCGAAGCCGTTCTCAAGCTAGTCCCTGCGGGCGAATGCCTCTGCGTCGATGCAAATGGCCGCTTCGATCTTCCCCTTGCTCTCGAGTACGCTCGCGCCTTAATTCCGTACCGTCTTCGCTGGTACGAAGAACCTGGAGATCCGCTCGATTTCAAACTGCTTGCCGAAGTCGCTGCCTCCTCGCCAACGCCTATCGCCACCGGCGAAAATCTGTTTGCCATGCAGGAAGCGCGCAACCTGGTTCGCTACGGCGAGCTCGATCCGGAAACCGATTTTTTGCAAATGGATCCGGCGCTGAGCTATGGCATCGTCGAATATATCCGCACCTTGGATATGCTGCGCGCCGAAGGCTGGTCTTCGCGCCGCTGCATTCCGCATGGCGGCCATCAGATGGCTTTGCATATCGCCGCGGGCCTCGCGCTCGGCGGCAACGAATCCTATCCCGGCGTGTTTCTTCCCTTCGGCGGATTTGCGGATAATGCGCCTGTAGAAAATGGCCGCGTGCGCCTGCCCGAAGCGCCGGGCATCGGCGTAGAACTGAATTCCGATTTATACGCGGTTATGCAATCTGTCTGAACGGCCAAACACGTTCGATCGTTTTGCTCAGCACCCAGCTTTTATCTTCGTCGTTCAGGAATTTCATCTCGTCGCGCACAACCGTCAAGCGTTGCGGATAAGTAGCAATATCCTTCGCAATCGGCCAGTCGGTCGCCCACATCAGCCGGTGCGGCCCGAACTTATCGTACAAGCGCTTCACCAAAGCCTGCGAATCGGCCCAAGGGTAGCTCTGCTTGGAAAGCGACCAAGTATGCGAAATTTTGACAGACACTTTCGGATAGCGCACAAGCGCGATCAACTTTTCCAGTTCTTCCGGATGATCCACCGGGCAATCCGCCATATGGTCGATAACGACGGTCAGATCGGGAAATTTGTCGATCAGCTTCTGGCAATCCGGAATACGGCTGATCGGCGCGAGCAGCGTCATCGGGACTTTCAAGCTGTCGCAACGCTTCCATAAAGGCTCCATCAAAGGCCCGCGAATCCAGTCGCCCGCCGCATCGGCCGCCGGACTCAAACGCACGCCGCGAAATCCTTGCTGTTCGGACCAATGCGTTAAATGATCCGGCGCGGCCGGGTCGATAGGATCCACCCGGCAGACACCTAGAAAATATTGCGGATACTGGCGCAGCACCGCCGCCAGATAGCTGTTGTCATAGCGGTAATGAATTACCTGAATAATGACGGTTCTTGCAATCCCGTTCTGCTTCATCAGGGCGAGCAGCGCTTCGGGTGTCGCGTCATATTCCGGCACTTTGGCGCCGGCGGCAAACGGAAACTGCGCGTCATGTTTCCAAACATGCACGTGCGGATCGAAAATCGAATAGTTCGGTAGAGTAGCCGCTGCCCCCGCCATTTTCAATACATTCCTTCGAGTAATGTCATGCATAAATTGGTTCTAGCTTCTTCACAATGTACTCCCCGCAGCGTTCATAGCTGATGCGCGGCCCTTTGCGCGCGATATCGAGATCCGAACACAGCCAGCCATCGAACGAAATGCTTTTCAACACACGATGACAGGCGGCAAAATCGATCTCGCCGTCTCCCAGGTCGTAAGTGTTCCCCGCATACTTTGCCGTTAAGCCGGCGCGTTTTGCGTCTTTATAGTCGGCCATCATGAGCCTGCGCCTATGCTTCTCCATCAGCACCGCCGGATCGTCGCCGGCCAGATAAACGTGCGCGGTGTCCGGGGCGAAGTGAAACAATTTCGGGTCGGTCAGAGCCATACAGCGATCCACCTCATCGGCGGTCTGAACCATTTGCCCCAGGTGGCTATGCAGCCCCGCGCGAAACCTCATCTCGCCGGCCGTCTCTCCGAGTTGGTTGTAGAACCGGCACATGTTGGTAAAGGCGTCGCCCGTAGGTCCGCGGCGCGGCGAGAAAACCACCAGCATGTTCGCGCCAAAGCGCTTTAGAAAACCCATTGCGTCTTTCGCGTGAGACAGAATGTCGGCGTGCTGCGCGGCATCCTCCGCCGGACCGTTAAAAGAGATGGTAATCACGTGAAGGCCGCGCTTCGAGACCTCCTGCTCCATCTGGCGCGCGCTGATGTTGTATTTCGTAAGGATCTGCGGATACTGTGTCAGCCGAAGGCCGATGAAGCCGGTATCCCGCATAACATCGAGAATATCCGTGAATTGGCTGCCGGGAAATGAATTCCACAAATTCGATCCCAGCGCCCAGCGGACACGCCGGTTCGCCGGTAATTGCGCGGCCCTCCCCGCCAATGCGCTCGCTAATCCAAGTAACGCCGTTCTCCTGGTCATCACAGGACAGCATATATCTCTCCGCTATCGCAGCTCGTTGCCCAGCCAGTCCGCCACGATTTTGTCTACTCGCCCTATTTCTTGTAATTGCAGAAGATTCACATTCAAGGAAGACATCAGTTCGGAGGAAAGTGGCACGGCGAACGCGTAATTCTCATGCTGGTATTCCGCGCTAGAAACAGCTAGCTGTGAGTCACGATGCACTTGCAAAAGATACAAGAGTTGCGGTCTACCAAAAACCACCGCGGCGACAGAACGGTTGGTCAGTAACCCATATGCCTCATCGAGCGAATTCACCGCTCGAAGCCAGGCGCCGTTATCCCTCGCGAATCCCTCGCCCGGAGAACTCGCCAGTACCGCCACCTTTTTTCCGCGTAATTGCTCCGCTGTGGAGACCACTGAAGTGCGCAGGCCAGTCAGCGTCAGTGTGCTCGCAATACCCGCGACCAACGACGATGCCGTGATTACCGAAATGACGATCCATAGGCTCGTAACCGCCCGGCCCAAACGCGTCTTTGGTGTGAGATCTCCATATCCCACGGTACTCATCGTGACAATGGCGAACCAGATGCCATTAGCAATCCCGCGAGCCGGGTCGCGCGGAAAGTTGGTATGCGGAGCCCGCCGCTCGGCCAGCCAAACCAAGGTTCCTACAATGCTCAAAACGAACAAGAGAACCCCAATTCCGTAGTAGAACGGCGTCGCGAAAAACGGCGCTACCCGCTCCCAGATGGAGAGCCCTTCCGAACGAGAAAGAATGGAAAGGCTAGATTGGTAATAGGGCTGCAGAAAGCGTACACGCCGCGCCCTTTCCGCCGTCACGCTGACCGGACCCACCAAAAGATCCACTTGATTGGAGGCGAGTGCATCCAGCGCCACAGGAACGCTTTCGTAGGGCCGAAACTCATATCGCTGTCCCATTTGGGTAGCCAGCTCTCGCCAGATTTCGACACATATTCCTTCCAAGGACTTGCCTCGCCTCACGACAAATGGTTCAGATCCCGCCACGCCGACGCGTAGAATGACGTTCTTTGTGGGAGCTGGCGGTGCGCACAACAGGAGCGGATACGTTGTTGAGCCCAGAAACACGAGTGCGCGTAGCTGTTTCACTTGTTCGAACTATGGTATAGCGAGCTAGTATGCCACTCAATACTTTGATGAGGCGCTATCCCGATGTGCAGCTAGCCACGCTGGTGGACAGCCCACCCGAGGGCGATGATTGGCTGCACGAAATCAAATTCGATGGCTATCGTCTTTTGGGATATGTCTCAGGCGGCGCATCGCGGCTTGTTACGCGCAGCGGACAGGACTGGACACATAGCTTTCCATCGCTTTCCGCGGCTCTCGAAAAGTTGCCGGTGCAAGATGCGGTATTCGATATGGAAGCGGTAGTGCTCGATCGCACAGGCAAGAGCAGCTTCCAAGCTCTGCAGGCCGCGCTGAGCACGGGCGGCGATCGCGCCGGCATTGTGGCTTATGTCTTCGACCTTCTATATATCGATGGCGAGAATCTTGCGCGAAAGCCTCTTCTGGAACGCAAGGAGCGATTAGAAACTCTCCTCCGCAGCAACAAATCGCCTCTCCGCTATAGCGGCCACGTGCTCGGACAGGGCGCGGAGATGTTCGCCAGAGCCTGTGAAACAGGTCTCGAAGGAATCATTTCCAAAGAGGCAAAAGCGCCTTATGTCGCTGGACGGAAGCGAAGCTGGCTGAAGATAAAATGCTCTCGCCGCCAGGAATTCATCATTGTAGGCTTCAGCGATGCGCGCAAAGGTGACCGCGCCTTAGGAGCGCTGTACTTAGCCTATAAGAAAAATGGCGCGCTGCGATATGCCGGCAAAGTCGGAACCGGTTTCACTATGCGAAGTGCCCGTGAGCTGGTTGCACGCTTCTCGAAAATCCACGTGGAGACGCCGGTATTGAGCCGCAGCGAAACGGTAGGCGTCGGCTTCGGCGAATGGCGTGCTGTCCATTGGCTCAAGCCGGTATTGCTCTGCGAAGTGGCCTTTACCGAATGGACCGAAGATGGCCATATTCGGCATCCATCATTTGAGGG
>Ga0068856_100001814_pt1 | contig 22303 bp, 25 predicted proteins | sample KBSCornC62_FD_66595 | JGI IMG/M metagenome (GOLD analysis project Ga0068856, IMG submission 66595) | Corn rhizosphere microbial communities from Kellogg Biological Station, Michigan, USA - KBS Corn C6-2 | ecosystem: Host-associated > Plants > Roots > Rhizosphere > Soil ... | reverse complement strand
CACGAGTGACGGCGAGCGCATCAAGGCCGAGCGCAGCGACTACCTGTCGAACGAGCTTGGACGTTTTGATTTCTCGAAGATGCAAGGCATCGGCGGGACGCTGGCTAAATTTTTCCATAGTCGCTTCCAGAAGCTTGCCGACGACACCAGTGCTGTCGTGCATTACGTCACGCCGGAGAACATGCAGAGGCTTTGGGGCAACGAGGACCCCAGAGAGACGCCGCTTGGCTACCACACGATTGACAAGAACGGCGTGAGCCACATCGTGGTCAATACCGACGTCAAGGATGAAGGCCTCAATCAGGGTAGCCTAGCGCACGTCCTGTTGCACGAGACTGCGCATGCGGTGACGGTGCGGGAGATCAATCGCTCTCCCGTTGCACGCACCACCATTCAGAAGTTGATGCACTACACTGGGGAGTGGGTCGAGAAAAACAAAGCCCACGTCGAGGCGACGTTCGGCAAAAACAAAGTCACGTACGCGCTGACCAACCCCAAAGAGTTCGTTGCGGAGGCGTTCTCCAACAAAGACCTCCAGCACATCCTCACGCAAATTCCTATCGAGGACCCCGAGCTTAGGAGTTTCTTGGGGCTCGACAAACGTTCGATGTCCTTGTGGGATGTGTTCCGCGGCTTCGTGAAGAAGGCCGTGGAGAAGATCACTGGCCAGATGCCGCAGTTCGACAGCGTGCTCGATGGCATCATGAAGGTGGGCGAAGAGCTCACCAAGCAGCACAAGGAAGAGTACATCGACAAGGGCAGGCGCTATGGCGAGCGCGGCCATGAAGATGCACACCAGTTCGTGCAGGGCAATGCTGACGCGCTGATGAAGCAGGCGCGCGACGGCGTGAAAGAACTCCTTGAGAGCCCGCACCTTAACACGCAGGAGCGTGGCCCCATCGCGCTCAAGCTTCGAACCTTCGACAATATCGCCCAGCTTGCCGATCACTATTTCGGAGAGGGCAATCCCATCCGGAAGATCACCAACGCCATCGAGCGCATGCGGGTTACCGCGGAGGGTATCTTTCAGAAGAGCGAGCCGCTCTTGAGGAGGCTGGTCGAGCTACGCTCGAAGGACGCGGCCGGCTTCAAGGAATTTTCGTCGCTGTTGCATGATGCGACTGTCGCAAACGTGCATCCTGACGTAGCACTTAACGATGCCAAGAACGCGCACTTGGGCAAGAAGCGCGTCGTGGGGGAAGCTGTCTGGTCGAAGGCCCAACACCCGGAGCTTGCGAAGCGCTACCGGGAGCTGAGCCCCGAACTCCAAGAAGCATGGCACGACGTCGTGAAGCATTTCACCGACACGCAGAATGCCATGACCCGAGGCATCATCGAGAACCGCATTTTGAAAGTGCTGGGGGTCGAGGATGCTGCGCTTGCTGAACGTATCCATCTCGGTACTGCTACTGATGCTGATCGCACTCGGATTGGTAGCGAAATGTTTGACACCATCGAGCAAGCCGGAGAGCTATCAAAGATCGAAGGACCCTACGTCCCCTTGATGCGGCGCGGCGATCACGTCGTGAAGGGCGACTACAAGGTGGCCACACCCGCCGGTGCCACGAAGCTATCTACTAATGAGTTCGAATTTAAAGACGAACGGGCCGCCTCTGACTATGCGAAATCCTCGCCACTCAAAGTGTCCATTAAAAAAGTTTGGGTCGATGAGAGCACAGGTTCCACTACCCGGGATGACGGGAGCAAGGTGGCCGCGGACGATCTTGACGCCGTTCCACGCTTCCGTGCCGAAGTGCAAAATCGGCACGTCGAATTTGTACAAGGCCGGGCGGCGGCCGAGCGGCGCGCACAGGAACTTGCGAAGTCTGGGAATATAGATGTCCATAAGGTAGTCCCCCGTGCGTACGAAGTGGGTGGCCGGCAAGCCACAGAGCTTAGTGCTTCGCTCCACCGGCTTGTCAAGAAGCTCGAAAAGTCCGAGGCCTACAAACAGTCGTCACCGACCCAGAAGGCAATGCTGCGACAAGCGGTCGAAGAGGCCGCAGCGGCCAGCCACGGATCAACCAGAATAAGCTCCAAGGCGCTGCCACGGCGTGGCGTCGAAGGCTACAACGAGGACTTGGTCAGGAACATGGGCGAGTACGGCGAGAGCTCCTCGCGGTACCTTGCCAAGCTCGAGCACATGCCGGACGTCGAAGCTGGTATGAAGGCCATGGAGGACCAGCTCCAGCGCGATCACTCCAAGACCAATCAGTACGGTAGGACTACTATCCGCAACGAGGTCGTACGCCGCGTGAACGGCGACAACGGCTTCGACCAAGGCGGTAAGTTCTCGCCTGTGGTGAAGCGCGCCATGGCGATCAGCTTCATCGACAAGCTGGCCTCCCCTGCATACAGCGTCATCAACGCGATGCAGCCGGGCATGGTCACGATGCCTTATCTGTCAGGACGCCACGGCATCGGGCGCTCCGCGGCGGCGCTCGGCCGCGCCTACAGCGATATCTCTGCCGGCAAGATCATTAAGCAAGGCCTCAAGGAAACTGGACGGCGTCTGAAGGGCAACGGTGCCCCCGACGACTTCATCACCAATGCCAAGGGTTTGCTGAAAGACCCGCAGGAGAAGGCGATGCTCGACTACATGGTCGAGCACGGCGTGGTTGACCCGAGTGCTGGTATGGAAATCCGCGCACTCACGAAAGACTACTCTGGCGTGGGCGGGAAGGTCGACGCTGGCATCGGATACCTTGAAGGGGTAACGCGCGAGATGCCGCGCGCCATCGAAGCTATCAACCGTATGACCACCGCACTGGCGGCGTATCGGCTGGAGCGCGGCCGCGGCGCGTCCCACGAGAAAGCCATCGAGTATGCGCAGGACGCGGTTAACAATACCCAGTTCAACTACTCGCCGACGAACGCGCCGCCGCTGTTCAATCACCCCCTTCTTAAGCTGGCCTTCCAGTTCAAGAAATACGGGCAGGGGATGTATCAGCTCATTGGGGGCCAGATCGGGAGGGCCTACCGCAACGCCTCGCCCGGTGACCGGCAGGAGGCCGTGAAGACGCTTATCTCGCTGGCGGCCACTCATATGGCCATCGCCGGCGCCCTCGGCTTGCCGACCGAGCCTTTCAAGTATCTGGTCATGGCGAGCGGTCTCGTTGGCGGCCCGCAGTGGGGCGACGTCGAGGACCGTATCAGGAAGGCGGCGGCGAATGTTCTGGGGAAAACTGGAGGCGAAGTTTTTACTCGAGGCCTTCCTCGTCTGGTTGGTGTCGATCTTTCCCGTGTTGGTCTTGACAGTGTCACATCATTTGGGGAGCCGCGGACGCCGAAAGAAAGCGACGTCAAGAGCTGGCTCTTCGACACCATCGCAGGACCCGTCGCAGCGCTCGGCGTCGACTACGCCAAGTCGCTCAACCTCATCGCCAATGGAAACTTCGAAAAAGCCGCCGAGCTCATGATCCCGATCAAGGCGGCGAGCGACACCATGCGTGCCTACCGCCAAGCGACCGAAGGTAAGAAGAACGCTCGCGGCGTGCAGACGTCGGCGCCCTATAACTTTGGGGAGGCTGCACTGCGTGTGGCCGGCTTTGGATCGGCCCGGGAGGCGGAGGAAGGCGCGGCGAACTCCAGCTACTACCGCCAGAAGCAGGAGCAGGACGACGCCCGCAACGCGCTGGTCAACTCGTGGGTAAGCGCCAAGCCCAACGAGAAGGGCAAGGCCATGGCCGCGATAACCAAGTGGAACATGGGGCAGGAGCCCGAGCTCAAGATCAAGCCGAAGGAACTCACGGACAAGTTGCGCAAGGACGCTCAAACGGCTAAGACGTCTGTGCGGGGTATCACCCCCAACAAACGAACCAAGCACTTGCTGGAGGAGACACCGTACAATGTTCGGTAGATGGAAGTGCAAGGACTGTGGCCACATCCAGAGCCACCCCGTTATCGTCCGGAGTAACCCGCGCTGCGATGCTTGCTATGGTGGTCGCATGGAGCGCGTGGAGTGCCCGACCGAGAAGCAAGACAAGTGAGCCTATCAACAGGCATCGAGATAGCCCTGTGGCTCGCCTTTCTCGGCGTTGTATGGTGGCTGCTTGCGCGCTGGTTCTTTAGCCGCTGGTGAGGAGGTACAATGGCCAAGGACTACGGGAAGGGCACTCGAGACCCCAGCTCGCACCGGACGCCGGCGCAGATCAAGAAGATGGATCACGGCTACAACCACCGCCCTGACATCGTGAAGAACCGTGAGGAGCGTAACCAAGCGCGCTCCTACATGAAGAAGAAAGTCGGCGCTGCCGCCATCGCCGGCAAGGACGTGGACCACAAGAAGATGGTCATTCACGGCGGTACCAACGCCCCCGGCAACCTGCGTATCCGGACTGAGCACGCGAACCGCGGCTGGGAAAAGAAATCCAAATAGAAAGGGACTACCTATGCGGCGAGTTGTTTCCTCGATCCTTTTGGCATGCCTGCTGACAGCTACTGCCACCGCCAATGCCAAGGGTTTTCACAAGCATCACAGGTCGCATCGCGCGCATCATCACAGGTCTCACGGCCACGGCCGGTTACCTTGGTGCGGTATCTACATGACACAGTACTTCGGGATATTTAAGCGCAGCCTGTGGGTGGCGGCGAACTGGCGCTTTGAAGGGACGAACGCTGGAGGTCCCCGCGTTGGAGCAGTTGTTGTGTGGCCACACCATGTCGGAGTGATCCGTGGGGGCCCTGATAGCGCTGGACGATGGTTGGTCCATTCAGGAAACGACGGCAACGCCGTGCGAACAAGATACAGGTCTCTGCGCGGTGCAATAGCTTTTCGAGAAATTGGTAGTCACCTAGCTCGTTCATCGGACGACAACCTCAAAATCCAGCAAGAGGCTTCTCGAGGCCGCCACAAGCACTTGGCGTCGCATACTGTCCGTAGCCGGCGCCACGCCGCCCGCTTGCGTCAAGCCAGTCGCGCCGCAGCTCTGGCAATCCTCGTCCCACAGTCTCCTTCTACATTCGCCCTTACACTGCCAGCAAAGCTCACAGACGAAGTTGCTCGGCATCAGAGACAGCCCATGGTGGAGCGCCAGCGAATGATTAATCATCGCTCTGTCGCTGGGCATGTACAACGGCGCGCGTACGAATTTCTTATTGTTTGACATGGCCGAACCCGCTCTCGCTCCCGCTTATTAAAACTTCCTTGGTGGTCCACCGACGACCACAAGTATTGCACGCTCGACGCCGCGTCATGGTGAACGCGCGCTTGGCCTTGCCGGCCACCCAGAATTGATCAGCCTTTTTGCGGCTCTCCACAACTGTACTTTCTCCTCCGCGGGGGCCTTTATTAGGGCGTCCCGCGGAGTTGTCTTTGCAGTGGGGGCAGGTAATCACTAGGGCATATCCATGTAGGCACGAGCACGCTTCTGGTAGTCCACACCGAACTTGATGGTGTTCTCCGAGTGAACGAGGAACGCCCCGTCGACTTGACTTGGCGAATGGATGTAGGCGGTGGCCGTCGCGCCGGTGAGGATGCACGGGGTATTTTTCTTGATACAATCCACCAGCTTATCGAACTGCTTCTTGGCCTCGGCAAGACTGGTATAGCGCACCAGATGCGTGGTGGGGTTGCAGTTGAAGGAGACGCAGATTTGCGCCTCTTCAGTTGGCGGGGCAGCAAGTTTAGCTTTAGCCAATAGTACCTCCTGTTTGCGTTCGTTAACGATATCCAGAATGTGTCTCGTCATAGCATGTCGCTCACGAAATCCAAGTCCTTCGACGAAGTCAAGTCGAGCTCGATGATGTGCTCGTTAGCGCCGGCGTGGCTAGTCCCGGCCCCCATGCGTGCGTTCTTCACGGGATTTACCGTTACCACTTTGCACAGTGCCTCAACAAGATTGATCTTGTTGATTTCGTTTTTCTTGCACCACGCACCCAGCGCAGCGCTCGAAATCCTCATGAGCTGGTTGTCCACGCCTACTTGGACGTCTACTCCCTTCAGGTGAGAAGGATCAGCCGGGTAAATCAATCTTACCGCGTTGGGGTTCGGTGGCTTGGGCGGCTTGCCCTGTCCGACATGTACCCGTGAGGTAACCAACCAAGTACCGTTGCGCTTGGCTTCCTTGAAGAAGCTATTCAGGATCGCGCTAACGTTGATGCTCTGGTCGAGGTCAACAGTCTGATCGCGACGATGGCCGCGCATATCGGCCAGCGCCTTATACATGAACGTCTTGAGCGCGGCCTCATCGAAAACGCTATATCCAATTTGCCCAGCGTAACGAGCCCCCAATAGGATGCACGCAATGACAGAGACCCAAAATCGTTCCTCTTGATCAGCGCTGGTCTCCTGCTCGATCTGTTTAGCAAGAGCCGCCATATCGGTCGCGATCTGACTGTGATTTCCGCCAAGAAACTGTGCGTACTTGAGACCGACATGACCGTAGTTATTATTGAGCTTCGAGAGACGGATAGTTGCGTCCGACGTAGCAACACGGCCCGCAGAGCTGGGGGGAGCCACGCGGTATTCGAAAATACGCATGAGCCCTGCGCTCGTAGTGTTTGTTTGAGAAACCACATGGTCGATCAAGCTCTCGTTCGATGCAGAGATAACAAGCGTCTGCCAGTCGCCGGGCTCGCGTAGCTCGGCCTTGGAGTTCATCCGCGACTTGCCCTTGCCGCTGCTGATTTGAAACGTCATCTTGACGAACTTCTTTGTGTCTTGGTCCGTCTTAAGCTCGTCCCAGTACAGCGGCAAACTCTTGATCTCGCCGACGATCCCCATCACCGCGTTCTCGGTGTCGGTTAGTCCTTGGATGCCTTTGACCGGATTACCCCAGACACTCTGAGCGATAACGACTGCAGTTGTTTTTCCAATTCCACTCTCGCGAGAGAATGCCGACATGAGGGCACCCTTGTGACCGGTAAATTGAACGAGTGGAGCAGCGAAGGCCGATGCCACCAAAGCTTCCAAATCCGGCCGCCCAACACCGCACACGAGTTTAGCCGCATCCAACCAAAAAATGTCCGAACCTTTGGGTCGATAGCGCTGAGCGAGTACAGCGTTGCCAACTGCTGCTGGTTCAGTACCCGTGGGCGTCCATAGGCGATCACCAAATACAAAACCATCGAGCGTCCCATGTCTGTTGAGCCACCCAAAAGGTGAGCTGTTGACCATGTCTTTGATCTTCTGCAGTTGGTTGATCCAGCCCACGAAAAATTCTCCTATTCCGGTATCCTTGGTGGGGAGCATCACACCCTGACTTTGCAGGCATTTCCGCATTTCGTTCGTGGCGGCTACCTCGAGAGGTAGATCGACTTGCGTTATCTTCCCGCGCTCCACCACACTCTCGAAGTGAAGCACTTTCGGGTCGTTCTGCAGCCATGCGTCTCGCATCGGGTAGTCGCAGACCGGCAACAGCATCTTGCCGCCGGGGTTGTTGGGGTCATCCACGATCTTGCAGATGATGTCCGTGGCGCTCCGCTGGAAGCCGGCGGGTAGATCGTTCAGAGCTGCGCCAGTTTGAGTGCCCGCAGGAGCTCCGTGCGCTGCTGCATTGGCAGCAACGCCCATGCTTGTTTGTACCGGCGCTGCCATTCCGAAAGCTGTTGTCGTAAGCGCGCCGTTTCCGTTGCTTGGCGGAGCGCCTGCTGCAGTGCCTTGTCCCGCTGGCACCTGAGGAGATCGTTGTTCGAAATTAAGTGGTGATTTTCCGTGAGTACGGAACGTGCAACCAGAACAAGCTGTCGCTCCCGAACCAGAGATGGCTGAGCACGAGGGCCAGCCAAGTCCACGTTCAGACTTCTCGCGATTTTTTCGGTCGAACTCGGCGTCGGTTTCTTGTGGCGTGTAGCTCGCATGGCCTTTGCTCATTCTATGTGCGTCGGCTCGCCCACCCTCGGTGAACGTAGCGATCAGCGTGGTTAAATTCCAGAGCGGATTGCTGTTATCGGCTCCTCCATTTGCCACTGTAGTTGCAAGGAACCCACAAGCAGGCAACAGGCTATCCAGCTTAAGAGGAGCGCGGAGAAGGTCAACGCCACCTTGAAGTTCGCACGCCTCAGTAACCGGCGCTCTTGGAGGGAACAGAGCCCTGTCAATGAAAGCCGCGGGTGGTCCACTAGCAGCTGCTCCCGTTGTCGGAGGGTACGATGCAAGAGGAACGCGGATACGATCCACAGTGTAGTCGAAATCAACAGGAGTACCGATAAATCGGACATGGCGCGGCGCAGCCTCTTTGTGGTTGAAAGTATCGGGGATGCGGAGAATGCGCGCCGCGTCTATCGTACACTGCACGTCGCAGCGCAGCCCCTCTTGCCGGGTAGCCTCGGCCAACGAGGCCGCGATGGGCAACCACTCATGTGGAGGGAGCGGTTGGTTGACGCACCAATAGACATGCACGCCGCCGCCCGAGTGGATCATCATTGTGGGCTTGGGCAGCTTCGTCTTGTGGATAAAGCTAGCCAGCGCGCTGACCAGCTCGTCCCATGTCGGGTAGCCTTTCTGGATCGCCTTGGGTTGACCCGTGGCCGGGTCCAGTTGTACCGCCTTAAGGTCGATGTCGATGAAAAAGCTCTTAAGCGAAACCGCGTTCTCGGAAAGTCGGATCGGCGAATTGTACTTGAAGTTCTTCGCCGAAACTTTGGGCGTGGCATTCGCCTGCATCGACATGCAGGCGTAAACGTCCAGTGTGTTGCTACCGGCCTTGAGCGCAAAGCCCAAAGCAGAAACAGCCTCCTGCATTGTGGTTACTGCACGGCCCGCCCACGCGGCCTTACCGTCGGCCCTTGGTTCCTTTGGCGGAAACGTCCAGTGGATGTTTACGAACCCTCGCTCCCCGGCCTGAGGCCATGGGACCACACGCGCGAGGTATTCGCGTGCCTGATCAAGCAAGTTATTCCCCCTGCCATTACATGCGGGGCACTATCGCCCCACACGCAACGCCCATTCCAATTCAGCTGCCGGTGCCGATAAGGGCGGCGAGCTTGTCGTCGAGCGAGGCCTCGAACGCGGTCGGGTTTACGGCTTGGGCTTGCTGAGCAGGCTGGGCTACCGGCTGTACGACCGGCTGTGCGACAGCTTGAACAGTGGGCTGCGGCGCCGGAGTACTCGGCTGGGTAACCGCACCGCCGAACGCCGTCATCTGGCGCGCTGCCTGTGCAACCGGCTGCGGCTGGACCTGAGCCACAGGCTGTGCCTGTTGGACGTTCTGTACGACCGGCTGTGCAACCCCACCAAAGCCGCTGGGCTGGGGCCCGCCCTGTGCGGTCGGATGTGCCACCGGCTGGGGTTGAGCCACTGGCTGGGGCTGTGCGACCGGCTGAACAGGCTGCTGCGCCATGACCTGAGCCACAGGGGCGCCGGCCGGCGCTCTCTCGAAGGTAACCTGCTCGACCGGAGGCGTGGTAGGGGCGGGTGACAACGAGGCATCGGCGATCACACGGGACACAATGTCCGAGTTCCGGAGCTGCACGACGATAGCTGCTTCGTCGTCAGTGAGCGGCCGCACCGCGCTGAAGATAAACTTGGGGAAGCTTTCCTTCGGGTCGAAGGCGACCTTAACCACCATGGAGAAATACTGGTAGCCGGCCTGCTTGTACTTGGTGTCGAACGCCGCCAAGTCCTGAAGGCTGGCCGCCGGGCACCGGAGAAGCATCGGCCCGCCGAACACTTCGTTCCTGAGATCAGCTGCCGGCACGATGGCGAGGCGCCGGTGATCGCCGCAGGCTTTCCCCTTGCCGCCGTTCGGCGCGGTGTTCCACTGGTTCTTGGGGCACGTGGCGCAGATCGTGCTCTGCTTTTTCGGGGCGCCCTGATCCGGACGCACACCGTCGGCCGAGGAGCAGTCAGGCGGGTTCGAAGAGCTTTCATCCCACCCGTTTTCATACCACGTCTTGGAGAGGGCCGGGTTGGCTTTCAGGATGACGATTTCGACGCTGCCCATCGGGCCGTCACCATCCGGTCGCATGAGCTGCTGCTCAATGTCGCGGTAGTGGATCGCCCAAACTTTCCCGCGGTACCGCAGGAGGCCGTAGCCTCCGCTGATACCACCGGTGAGGTCATCGCCGGCGTTCGTAGCGCCGAATACGCTCGAGGCCGGTGCGTTGAAGGCCGGGTTCATAGTAACGACTGCGTTCATGTAGTGCTCCTGAGTGAAACGCTTGGGAGATTTAAGATTAGGTTCCGGTTTTGCGGCGCACGCCGACGTCGCGGAAGACGCTGTAATTCACGCCGGGCGGCGGGGTACCGTTGTTTGCGGGGTTGTCGATATGGGCTCGAACGGCTGTCACGTTGGCTTTCTTATCGAGCAATTCGAACTGGCCAGTGGTGACAACATACGCCCAGAAGGCGTCCATGTCGCTCACGGAGGCACTATCTTTAGACGTGAAGGAAGCTGTTCCGCAAGAGGTTTTTACGCTGTCCACATTTAGTGTGTCCATGCCTGCGGCTATCTCAGCCTTTAGTGCCTCCATCGCATCGTTGAAAGGCGCGAGCTCGGCCTTGTGCCGCTCGACAAGCTCTGCCTTCAAGTCGCGGAGCTTGACAAATTGCCCGACGCGCTTCTCAAGGTCGATGGGCTGGGGAGCAGGCGGGGGAGTTTGATCCATGGCTACCATTCCTCATTGGTGTCGGCGAACATCTGAAGGAAATTCTTCTGCACGTCGGCCTGAGCTTGCAGCATGCGGTACACTTTACGCTCCACAGCTGTACTCTGCAGGTGGATAATCTGCTGCTTGTGCTTCTGGCCTACTCTCTTGATACGATGGTTGGCCTGATCGTAAATCTCATTCGAAAGAGATGGACCAAACCATATGATCGTGTCTGCGGCGGTAAGCGTAATGCCGTGGGCAAGGCATTGAGGGTGAGCAACAAGGACCCGGTACTTCTCCGTGTTCTGAAAGAGATGGAAGTACTTATTTCGTTCTCGGTCCGTAGTATCTCCGCTAACAACACAATGCTCAATCTTCTCTTTGTCGAGCGCTTCAGAGATACCTCTAAGTGCATGCTTGAAAGGGACAAAGACCAGTACTTTACGATCTGTGCTCTCGATGCCATCTAGGAGTGCCTCGATACGGTTCTTGTTGTCGAGCGGCACGCTGTTGCCGGTCTGGCTAGCGTACACCCAGCCCAGCGAAATTTGGAGCAGCTTGTTCATCGCCGCGCCGGCGTTCACAGCGGAAATCAACTCCCCCTTAATGGCGGCGCTCTGGCAATGGTTGACGATCTCTTTGTAGACTTTGGTCTGTAGCGTCCCCATCTCCACGTCAATGAAGCGCTCTACACAGGGCGGCAGCTCGGTCACCTCGTCGATGGTGAACCGCACCGCGGGCTGCATGACGTCGTAGGCCCGCTGTACGGCGTCCGGCTTGGGGAGTAGCTTCGAGAACGTGGTGTTCGTGAGCTTGTACATGAGCTCTTGTTCGAAGTGCGAGAAGTACTTCGGCACCGAGTGGGGCGTGATCACCTTGCACTGGTAGTAAACGTCGGTCGGGAGATGCGGCATCGGGGAGCCGGTCATGCCCCACACCCACGGGGTCTTCTCCGCGAGCTTCACCATGATTTTGGTGCGGTCACACTTGTTACGAAACGCGGCCAGCTCGTCGATGCAGATCACGTCGATATAGCCGCCGGTTACCGCGGCGAGTAACTCGTTGCCGATAACCTTGATGCCGTCGTGGTTGATCACGAACACGTCTGTGTTTGGGTCTTTAAGACGCTCGAGGCGAACCTGTTTGGAGCCGTGGAGGACTTTAACCCGCATGTTGGCGTCGACTTCGAAGACCTCACGCATCCAAGTGAACGTCATCGTTGACCTCGGGCAGATCACAAGCATGCGCTTCGCGCGGCCGTGGGCCTTGAGGTAGTCGAAACTCCAGATGGCTGTCTTGGTCTTGCCTGTACCCATGCCGTTCAGGACATAGGCCCGCTGCGCCATAGTGAGTAGCGCGCAAGTTTTTTTCTGAACGTCGAACGCGTTCTTCCCCATCTGCATAGGGAACGTGTACTGGGTCAGGATCGGCGCGGGCACTTCGAAGCCCAGCTGCCGCAGCAAATAAGTCTCGGTCTCCGAGTGCGGCACCAGCGCATACTGCGTGCCATCGAAGTCGTGCAGCTTCGCATTGGGAAACAGGTTGTTCACCGATGCCGCAGCACCGGTGTCCACCAGAGGTACCCCTACCAGCTTATGCTTGTGGCTAACTATTGCCTGCACTTTGGCTCCCTCGCTGAGACCACTTGATCATGTCGAGCGCTCGCTGGAGACGCTCCACGCCCTCGTCGCCGTCGATAACGAAAATAATCGCGCCGGCATCTTCCATCTGTTTGATGGTCGTCTGTTGCCGCGGCGTTGGGTGCTTGCCCGGCGCCTTGGTCTCGATAGCGATGTAGTGGCCGTAGTAGCACACGATGCAGTCGAGCGTCGGCATGCCCATCCCGTTCTGGACGGGCCAGTGGGCGTAGAGCCCATTGCGGAACACTTGTCCAGCCGAATTCATTGTTGGCTCCCGGTATACATCCAGAAGCTTCTTGACTTTGTCTTTGACGATACCTTCGGGCGTGCGGGCCATCAGTGCGTGCCTGTAAAGTAGGCGATCAGCGGGGCGCCGATGTAGCCGAAAATATTGATCGCTCCGGTGGCCACAGACAATCCAACAAGAGCGACGAACACCGCCAAGGAAATCCATCCAAACCTAGTCATGTCAATCTCCGGGGTTGATCATCTGTAGTTTAGTCATAAGCTCTTCGCTCGGGAATGGCGCATCGCCTCCCGGCTCGTCAAAGACGACGCTTGCGCCTTCGCCGCCTCGCTGTTTCGGCGGAACGATGGCCTTCACGCGAATAATTTCCACGCCGCCCTCAGTGAGCCGTACCGCGGCGGCGCGGACATTCCTTATACCCCAAACCGCCATGGTTTGCACGAGGCCATCGTTCAGCTTTGTGAAATCTTCAAGCCGAAAAAGCATTGCTGCATCCGCGCTCCCCACAAAGCCCTGCACCTCCGCGTCGAAGGTTTTCCAGTCGACCATGGTAGCGTAGGCCTTCTGCTCTTCCTCCAGCCTGCCGCGGAGAAGGGCCATCCTACCGGCCACCATCTCCTGCTGCGTCTTGACCGGCTTGTCGGCGATCAGGTCGAGAAGCTCTTGCCATGGTTTGGGCACGAGACCACTTTGCACCACTTTCTGCACATTCGGCTTGCGGTTGGTGGGAAGTTCATCGACTGATGTGCGGAAGTGAGCGCGCTTATCCTTGGCCACAGTGATCTCCACATGCCCGGCATGTCGTTGCGGTAGAACGTCTCGCTGCTCTCGGCGTCCTCTTTGAGCCACACGAACGAGCAGCGGATCGCTTCCAAGTCTTTCCAGCGGGCAAACGCACATGCGGCGCTCAGCGCCAGCTGGAAACTATCCTCGAGAATTTTCCCCGTTTTCCAATCAACCAGCAACGCGATGGGGCCTTGCTTCTTGACGAAGTCGATCTTGACCCGAAGCCAAGGCTGCGGCCCCGAGCCATCGCGCGCCCCGAACCACGGGGCCTCGCCAAAGTTCTCGTCGATGGCGCTCTCGAGCTCGGTGAACACTTCGCCGCCACCTATGAGGACTTTCTGGCACCACTTTTCGAAGTGCGCCGGGAAGCCGGTAGGGAGAGCTGCCCCGGTCTGGCAACGGGATGCCATGGCCGTGTGGACCGTCTCGCCCCACTTGAGCTCCTCGTTGTCGTCGCCGTCGTTGTAGTTCTTGAGGACGTCCGTCTCGTAGTAGCGCTTGCCGCACACCTCGAAGTTTTTGAGGCGCGAGTAGCTCCACGAGAAAGGCTTTTGGCGAGCAACCACGGCGCTGCCATCCCGCCGTGTGGTCATCATGGCCATAGATTATTTACCCTCTTTCTTGGGAAGCTTTACCCCAAAGAAGTTGGCCCACCACTCGCCAACATACTCCAGTGTTTCGCACTGGGTGAGCGGCGGTTGCCTGCCGAAGAGGTTCTCCTGCAGCGCGATGCGCTCCTGCTCGGCTTGCCATGCTGTTCTTCTCATTTGCCTCTCCATCTACTCCGCGGCTGCGGCGCGGGTCACCATTTTCGGTGACTTGGCGATTGTGAGCTCGTGCTGGAGCTTGGCGATCTCGTTGGCGCACTTGCGCAGGTTCACGTCCCGCTCGCGCACATCGGCACGCAGCGCGTCGTTTGTTTTCTCGACTGTCGTGAGCCGTGTGCGCAACTCATCGGCAAGCTTCCTCGACGGGACTTCCAAGTCACGAACGGTGCCCTGCAAAACGTCCAGCGCCTTGACGATGGCATCCGCCGTGCCTTCCGTGCGGCACTCGGCGATGGGGGCGAACCGCTCGTTGCCGGCACCGCCCGCTCGCCTTGCGCAAACCATCCACTTACCTTTCGGGGTAATCGGCGCCAGTGTGATGTAGTCTTGCTTGAAGGTCCTGCTCACGTTGCTTTCTCCTGTTCCAAGAAATCGAACAACAAATTCTGCACTCGCGCGAGCCCCTCGGGCGCACGTAGGTATTGGTCTTCGTTCTTCTGTGCCCGCGGCTACAGAAAATATCCAGCTTGGGCCTACCGGCCATCTTTGCCTGCTACGAGTATGTGGATTTGACCCACGAGCTGGTCGCTGGGGAACATGTCGGCCTTGTCGACCAGTGTAACTGGCTTCCCGTTGTGGACCAAGAAAATAATCGCTTCTTGGTCGTTGAGGTGAATGGCCATATGGTCGAACGGGATCGGAGGAGCGTGAAATTCGCTTACGCTCTGGGAGTACGGTCCCCAACGCATGCGCATGGCCAGCATGCTCATTGGGCTCACACCTGTCAGCATTGCCCCCTGCCTTCTCCAGTCGTTAACATCGTAGACCTCCGGTATTTCTTGGTGGACTTTTAGTGGCGTTCCCCATCGGTCAATCTCGGGAGGAGCCACTAGGGGCGGTCTGGACGGCCATTGCACCGGCGGGTGTGCCGCGACGAGCTGCTCCCGTAGCTTGTAGTGGTCCTGCAACTCCCGCACCTCTTGCGGAGTTGGTACTTTGACTGGTGTATTACCTGAGCCTATGGCCATTATTTGCAGTCTCCGTAGTTCGGGCCGAAGTGCATATCTGCAGCGAGCGGCAAGTCAGGCGCCCACCACGGCCTCTTGTGCATCTCAGCGTGGAGTACACTACCTACTAGTGGCACCAGCGTGTCGGGTACCACATAGCAGAGTGCGTCGTGTACTTGTAGTGCAAGGCCTATGCCACAGGGGTTTACCTGTTGCTCAACGCGGATCGCGGCGTCCATGACGATGATGCGTGCAAGGGCCTGCACGATATTCTCAAGGAGCGCGCCGCCGTAAATTCGTTTGGTCTCTCCCCCATAATCGTAGACCCATTCGGTACCGTCACTCGTACGTACCTGCCGTAGGTTAGCATATCGCAGATATAGACCGGATGGGAGAGTAATCCGCTCATGCTCAAACACGCAAGGTCCGATAGAGTAGCTGCCCCAACCACCAGCCAAAACAGGAAGCGCGTTTTGGAGTTGTTTGTGGAGTGCAGGCACTCGGTAGTAAGTGGAGCGATAGGTTCCAACGATACGCGCTGCTTCTCCGTCATCTAGGATGATCTCCTGTCCCATGCCAGTTAGTTTCAAAGCCTCGAGTGACTTCACCCGAACCTGCTCTTTGAACTTCACCCAGCCCAGTCCAAATCCCAGCCCTAGAATTGAGGTCTTACCTAAAAATCGCTGTTCCTTTGTGACTTGTGAGACATCGATGCCAAATACTTTGGCGGCGAAAATTTTGTATGGGTCCTGATTAGGGTCCTCGAACTGCCGCAGCAAGTCTACTTCGCCCGCCAGCCAAGCGACGATGCGTGCCTCGATCTGCGAGCTGTCCGAGTTGATAACTTGGCATCCCGGCGGCGCAATGAGTGCGCGCTTGAGATAGTTTATCTTCCCTCTGCTCGGGAAATTCTGTGTGTTGAGTTTCCAGTCGCCGCCCAGTCTATGCGTGTGTGCCGCGCCGTACCTGAGAGGTATCGGCATCAACTTGCTACCCGCCGGGTAACCGCGGTGGTCTAGGTAAGATTGCGGCCAAAAGAGGGTAGCTATATTAAGCAGACGGTCAGTACGGGTCTCCTCGATTGTAGACTTATGGCCAAGACGCGCTGCGACGACCGCCTGCACTGCAGGGTCAGGGTGATCCTCCAGAGCGGTGAACGCCTTGTCAGATTTTGCGAAGGCCCAATTCTCTCGACCAGTCGCGGGGGAAACCTTACGCGGCGGATCGACGCCCAAACCTTGAAGTAGAACAGCGAATTTGTCGTTTGACATAAGGTCCGGCTTACCATTGGCCCCTACCATCATCGCTGCAGCGAGAAGATTTTGTTTGTCGGTTTGGATGTTTGATTGGTGCGTCAGAAGTTCGACTTGATTGAGCTCGAATTTGGGCACCACGGCCATACGTATGACCATATTGAGGACGCTGAGCTCGCCAAGCGGGAAGCCTTCCTTCATGAACTCGAGGAAGATGTTCTCGCATATTACGCTGTCGTTGCAGCAGTACGCGGCGTAGGCGTCCCAGTGGCCCATGGCGACGATGTCGGCGTAGTGAAGCCCTTTCATCTTGAGGACTTCTTTGCCCTTGGTGCCGAGATGCGGGAAGACCTCGCATATTTTTTCGAGCGAGTGGTACCTTAGGCGGTAACCCCACCACGCCCGGCTCATGGACAAAGTACAAACCAAAATCTTCGGCACGAAGTTGTAGCGCCACGCCATGAGGCAGGCATCGAACAGCGCGTTGTGGGTTATGACGATAGTGGTCTCGGGGTCGAGCAACGCGAAGAACGCGGCGATCTTGTCCGGGTGCAAAATAAAAGGTTCTCTACCCGGGCGCTTTACCGACAGCGAAATCACTTCGAAGCGCGCATCAAGAATGTACTCGACCGGCGTCATCTTCTTGAGCGAGTAGTCCTGATCGTAGTACGTCTCAAAGTCGAGCGTTATACGTTCCATTGCTCTGGGTACTTCGCTAGCTCTAGGTAGCCGTTGTCGGTTAGGACGAGATAGACCTGATTGCCCTGTTCTCCCATATGGAGCATTTGGACAAGCTTGATAAGTTTACGCTTTTTTAGCTTGGCAATCACGGAGCTGACGTCCGTCGTATGGTCGACCTCAAAGAAAAACGTCTTGAGGACTTCGCACCCAAATTTGGCATAATTGACGTAGCTAACGTATACCTCGCCGAACGCTACGCCGGCAAGGACTTCGACTTGCCTTTTTGTGAGCGGCTTTAGCTCACTAAGACGCTTCTTTTTTGGGGTCATCAGTCCCTCGATAGCACAACTCGTTTGCCGAGTTCCCCATCCAAGTCGATGGAGAATTCTGGAAACTCGCCCATATGAAGCGTGACAAATTTGGTTGGGAGCTGCTGGATGTCGGCGATCAGCACAGCCTGTGCCAACCACGTGGACGTCTCCGTCATCGCCTTGCGGATACCCGGCGGTAGATGGGGCGCGTTTTTCACCGCGCGGTAGTGCCCCCACCGTTCGCGCCAGCGTGTCACGTGATCATCGTCTTTGGCCGCCACAAGGTGCATGACGGCTGGCCACAGGTACCTGATCTGGTCGCCGCGGTCGCAGCGCTCAGTAAGCTCCGAGAGTACAAACTTCGTGGTTCGCGCCATGCGCCCGTGGTAGAACCGACGCTCCAACCATTTGGTGATTTTAAGATCGGCAGGCGTGCCTTGCTTCTCGATGCCCCAGTGTGGGTTCCGTGGCCGCAGTGGTGGTTCGGTTCCTTCGTGAGTGCGCATCATGACGGACAGCCGCGCGTTCTGAACCCCGTCGACTGGATACGGGCAACGCACCTGCATCCAGCTCTCGCTCGCCGAAATGTCCGCGTACTTGGAGACTGACTTGAGAATGTCGACGTGCTCGGGCGGCGCCAACAACCCTAAGCAGTCATCGTGCGTAAGGCTGTTTTCGCCATCTAGCTGCAACATTCTCCACTTCATGATGTCGACCGCTTCCTGCAAAGCAAGAAGCGTCTTTGACGACATTGCGCCCGGCATTGGTTACCCCCTGAAGTAAAAGTTAGTTGTCGAACGCAAACACGATGCGGTAGTTGTCGGGACTGTCGTAAGGCTTGCCGTCCTCGTCCTCCCACGTCTCGATATCGAGATCGAGGTAATACTTGTATGGGTCTTTGACCCGTGGGTCCTTGGGGTCGGCCTCAAGGAAAAGCTTCTCGGGGTCGCGTTCACTCCCCAAGCAAGCCTCAATCCACTCGCGGGCCGTAGCCCACGAATGCGAGTGTAAATCTGCGTTATCGTCTAGCTCCATACGGGCTAGCTCACTTGCGTCACTGGGTAAGCCGCGCGGGTCCGGGCCGTCTCCCCGGACACCGGCAAGCTTCGCAAAGAGCGCGTAGTCGCGGTTCTGTGCCAGTGGCCAGTGACTATAGTTAGTAGCCACAACTTTCCCGCCCACGTACACCTCGGATATAACCATTGACGGGAAGCAGTGCAGCCCGACCCACGCCTTTGTTTCGCCGGTCTCCTCGTCGATCCAGCGCTTCTCCAGCACTGGATGAATATCGCAGCCCATGATGCCCAACTCCTATGCCTGTTTCGGAATGTCAACCACTTCGCCCCACGGATACTTGGAGCCTTGATAGATGTTACCCCAGATCACCGGATAGTTTGGCGCTTGCTGCGGGAAGCACCCCAGCCCGTCAGTGAGATAGACCAGTGCCTCGGGCGTGAGGCCCTCCTCATCGATCTTCTCGAACACCGGGATGAAGCTCGTACCGCCGCCACCGGGCGCTCCCTTGGCGCGGAGCGCGAACAGGTCCCCTGTGTCCTCGGCGTAGTCGACACGATGCACTTGCGCGTCGCACCACATGATGACCAAGCATTCCGGCTTGACGTCGTCGAGGATGCCCGCCATCTCGGCCATGAACATGTCGAGCTCTTTCGGGCCGATGGAGCCCGACGTATCCACGCCGATGACGACAGTCCCTGCAGCGAAGCCTGTACGACCCGGCGCATAGACGTCACGCGTGATCATGCGCCGGTCCGGCTTGCGGAAGTCATAGCCACCGCCGCCCACCTTGCGGGCGAAGATAGCCCTGATCTGCTCGCTCCAGTCCACCTTCGGCTCGAGCAGCTCTCCCAGCACGCGCTCGAGGCTACCGGGTAGTTTGCCCATGGCCTTTGCTGCGGACATGGCCGACTGGATTTCGGTGTCCCATGCGGCCTTGTTGCGCTCGTTGGCGGCTTGCGTCGGGTTCTTGCCCATGGTTGCCCCGGGCGGGAGCTTGACGTCGAAGCCGTCGGGTAGGCCACCTCCGCCACCGCCGCTACCCTTCTTCTGCTTGAAGATTTTCTTGTAGGTGTCGAGGGAGTTGTCTTTGGCAGACGCCACGTTGGTGTCGTAGCAGCCCAGCTGCTTGCCGCCGGGCTTGCCAGCCTCGGTCGGCATCTGGCCGATCTTGCTGTCGACGATGATGGCGTTGATGACATAGTCCTCAGCCACGTTCATGGTCGGATGGTCATACGGCAGATCGGTCCCATCCGGATACGTTACCTTGCCACGTAACTGGAAGTGATGGCCGGTCACCGTGTGGTTCAAAATACAGTGCATGATCTCGTGGACCACGATGAACACACGCTGGTTGAGGTTGAACTGGAAGAAGCCCTCGGGGTCGGCGTTAAAGACCAAGTTGGACCCATCAGTCGCCGCGATGGGAATGTCCTTGCTGTTCTTGATGAACAGCGCTCCATAGGGATTACCCGACGAAGTCTTTTGGTGGTTGTTCTGCAACAGCGTGTAGAAAATATGGCTGAACGCCGGCGCGTGCCAGAGCAACGCGCTCCTCGTGTCGCTCCATGCCTTTTCTTGGGCTGGCGTCAGCGTTGCGAGCTCGTACTGCATCGATCTTCTCTCCATGCTTGTGCAGCCTCTTCGGCGATGCACTTTAGGGTTAACACATCGGGTGCCGTGAAAAACGGATACACCTTGCGTAGGTGGGCTGTATCGTCGTTGGTTGGGCCAGACATTTTGGCAACGAACATTATGAACTCACGTGAGATGGTGAGGTCTCCGCCGTAGCTGTCGCGTGACGGGAAGCACTGGCACTGGTAGAGCTGGCTGTCCGGGATAGTGTATACGCAAATGGCGAAGGCCGGCACGATCTTCGCCAAGTACCTGTTGGCATAGACTATCTGCTGATCCCAGCCTATGTTGGTGCAGTCTTGCACGCTAGGTTGGGTCAGCATCGAACAGCTTGACCTCCTCGGTGGTCGCAAAGAAGTCACCGGCCTGCATGGAAATCTGCGGCTTGCGCTTGTCCGCGGTGAGCTCAGCCACCGTTAGCAACTCCGCGCAAAGCGACTTGGCCTTCTCGATGATGACCGGCTCTTTCATGCGCTTGTTGGCCGTGTCGTAGTCGACGCGGAGCTCAATGGTGATCGTAAGCATATGATCCTCCTTATTGTGGCCAATACTTTAGCCAAGTGTCGAGCGTCTGCTTGCAGCGCGGGCAGTTAACTGAAGACACAACGCGCGTCCCCACTGCATGGGCATTGCCAGTCCTGCAGAGCATCTCGGCGCGGTCGAACTGCGCTCCCTCGCCTGAGGTAGACAGCGCCCTGCGCTCGCGCTCAGTCAGTGCGTAATGCACTGTAACAAACCCAGCATCGTCAGACATGGCGTTACCTCTCGAAGTAGTTGGGACGGCAGGGCTACGGTATACGGAACTCAGAGCAGCCGTGCCGGGCTATCAAGCCTGACGGCCTCCTATCCGAATGCGACTGTACCTACATCACGCTTGTTGCTCTGCTTGAGCTACGTCCCGTCTCTTGTAGTGGGTGGCCGGTGCGAGGAATTGAACCTCGCAACACGGGGTTAACAGCCCCGTCGCCTTCCCTCAAGGCTTACCGGCCGTAGGCTTTACTTGCCAGCGGTGGAGATGGCCGCCATGAGTGCGCTGTTGTCCCGCGCCCACTTGCCGAACGCTGGCGTAGCAACCAACTGCGACTGCCGCCGGCAAGCGGTGGTAGCGAACGTCACGCTGAACTCTTTCGGGAGCCGCTCCATATACTCGATGACAGCGGCCGCGTCGGCGATCTTGATCTGATGCGCCAGCGAGTAGCATACCAGCATCATGGCATCCGGCTTGCTCGGCACCTTCACCTTGCTCGGGTTGGCGATGATCTCCTCGTACTTCGGCATCTCGCGGTCCAGCTTGACGAACGCGAAATACTGGCCGGCGCCGTGCCCCATGATGCCCTGCACCTGTTCGACCACAGTGGCGTCGTCCGGCATCTTGCCGCCGTTCCGCTTGGCCTTGTGCTGCATCAGCTTGTCGGCGATGACCAAGCTTCTTGGCGTGGTCCAAGGCCCCTGTTCCTTCGGCACGTCGTCCGAGAACACGATCTGCGGGTTCTGCGTGGCGAACGCCATCGACACAGGCGAGACGCCATGGACGGCCGCCCAGTCGAGCCAGCTCGGCAAATCATCGGTGATGTTGATCTCGTCGGTTCGGTTGATGACGAAGTCGAAGTCCTTCGTCACACCGGAGCGGTGGTTCTTGCCGTTCGACGCGGCGATGACCGAAATCCCCTTGTGGAGCTTGTGCGGCCCGATCTCGCCAGACAGCAAGAGGGGCGCCGCTGCCTTCTTCACGTCGGTCTCCGCCTGCCCGAACTCGTCCAAGAACACGATGCCGCGCTCGAACGTGTTGATATGCCGGCCGTTGGGGAAGTCCTTGGTCGGACGTGTCATCATCCACGGCGGGACCGTGAACGTCGACGCCAGAAACTCGGTACCGTCTTGGGCCTTGGTGCGGGTCGGCACCATGTAGCCCAGCAGATCGCTCGGGGTATAAGTCCCAAGGAATGCCGTGGCGAAGCCCCACTCGTGGCCGTCCCGCTTGGACAACTCGGCAACGAGGTCGTGGACGAACTCGCTCTTGCCGCGGCCCGGAGCCGACTTGAGATGTGTGGCGATGCCAAGGTCGATGTTGTCGATGACAGCCTGCTTGAGGTCGAGGAAGCGCATGCACAATGCTCCTATGTTTGCCCCCAGTGTACGTCTGTAACATGGTGGGCTTGTGCGGTTGGGGAGTGGTGAAATTTACTCTGCAGCGAGAGCGAGGTAGTCCGGATCGCGCCAGTGGATTTCCACCAGCGAGGTCCTGAGGACACGATGCCTCTCCATCTCGGGAAGCGCGTCGAACGCTTCCTTGTTGATAGTGAGGGTGTTGAATTTCTTGTCGAGCGTACAGAGTACCCATGCGGGTAATACGCCCGGCCCGACAAACCGCCACAGGCGGGGATACCCATCGTCGGGGCAAAGATTAAAAGCCATGGTTCTCCTCGCGTGTG
>Ga0068856_100001808_pt1 | contig 22323 bp, 15 predicted proteins | sample KBSCornC62_FD_66595 | JGI IMG/M metagenome (GOLD analysis project Ga0068856, IMG submission 66595) | Corn rhizosphere microbial communities from Kellogg Biological Station, Michigan, USA - KBS Corn C6-2 | ecosystem: Host-associated > Plants > Roots > Rhizosphere > Soil ... | reverse complement strand
TCACCTGCTGTTTTCGCCGACCGATCCGACCCTGCTCATGTTCTGCCACGAAGGGCCTTGGCACAAGGTCGACCGGATCTGGACGATCCACACCGACGGCAGCGGCCTGGCGCTGGTGCACAAGCGCACGATGAACATGGAAATTGCCGGCCACGAATTCTGGGCGCCCGACGGAAAGACGATCTGGTACGATCTGCAGACGCCGCGCGGGCAAGTCTTCTGGCTCGCCGGGTACGAGGTCTCCACGGGCAAGCGGCGCTGGTACAATCTCGACCGCAACCAATGGTCGGTCCACTATAATATCGCGCCCGACCAGAAGAGCTTCTCCGGCGACGGTGGCGACAGCGAAATGGTCGCGCACGCTCCGGATGGAAAATGGCTCTATATCTTCTACCCGCGCGACATTCCCGACGTGGCGGGCATCCACGCGCCGGGTTCCGACCAGCTAATCTCTCCCGGCACGCTCGAGGGGGAAAAGATCGTGGACATGTCGCGCCACGATTACCGGCTGGAGCCCAACATCCATTTCACGCCTGACGGGAAATGGATCGTCTTCCGTTCGAACATGGAGGGGTTCAGCGGCATCTACGCCGCCGAACTCGCCCGAAGCGGGGGGAAATGACCGTGGAAAGCCATGCCTTCCGGATGCAGCTGAAACCCGGCACGATCGAGGACTATAAACGCCGCCACGACGAGATTTGGCCGGAGCTTGCCGAGGCCATCTCGGCGGCGGGGATCTACGATTATTCGATCTTCCTGGACGAAGAGTCCCTCGCGCTGTTCGCAATATACAAGCTGCGTCCGAACGACCGGCGTAAAGAGCTCGCGAGCCTGCCGGTGATGCGGCGGTGGTGGGATTCGATGGCGCCCCTGATGGAGGTCGAGCCCGGAAATCGCCCGCGTGAATGGCCGCTCACCCCCATGTTCCATCTCGCCTGAGCATGGCCGTGGATTCTACCGTCGCCTGGCGCGGCTTCGCCCTTCTGCTCGCCCTCACGTCGCCGGCACCGGCGCTGCCCGCAGCGCGGATTTTCATCGCGAGCGATTCCACCGCGCAGGATTATGCCCCTGACAAATATCCCCAGGCGGGCTGGGGCACGATGCTTCGCTGTGCGGTGGACGATCAGGTCACGGTCGAAAATCGGGCAATCGGAGGGCGCAGCACCAGGTCCTTCATCAACGAGGGCAGGCTCGACGAGATTGCGCGCGACATCCGTCCGGGCGACACGCTGCTGATCCAGTTCGGCCACAACGACGCCAACGCACAGAAGCCGGAACGCTATACCAGCGTGCCGGACTACAAGATCCTGCTCCGTCGCTATATCGATACCGCGACCAATGCGGGCGCCCGTGCGGTACTGCTCACGCCCGTCACCCGCCGCAACTGGAACAACGGTCGGATCGCGCCGAGCTTTCCGGCTTATTCCGACGCCGCGCGTGAGGTGGCACGCGAGACGGGCACGCCGCTGATCGACCTCGATACGCTGTCAGGGCATTGGGTCGAACAGGTCGGAGAGCAGGCGTCGCGCCGCTTCTTCCTTCCCGACGACACGCATTTCACCGAACTGGGCGCACGCCGGATTGCGGATATCGTCGCGAACGGTATCGCCCGGCTCGGCCTTCCCGTTTCGGTGCATGTGAAGCAGGATCGCCCGGCCTTGCGGATCGAGGCGCCGCTCGGAGGCGGCTCTTGCGATGTACCGGTGGCGGCGCCGGCGCGGACCTACCGCTTCGCGGGCAAACCTGCGTCGGGAGAGATCGTCGTTTCGCCGGGACGGCCCTTCGCCGGCGGCTACGGCTTCGAGCCGGGCGACGCGCAGCGATTTTCGGTCGCCCTGCCCGAAGGCGAATATCGCGTCACCGTTACCTTCGGCGGCGCGCGAGGCCCCGCCGATACGGTGATCGAAGCGGAATCGCGGCGCCTGATGATGCCGCGGGTTCACGGCAAGCCTCGCGAGCTCCTGACCCGCAGCTTCGTGGTCGATGTGCGCAACCCCGCGCTTCGGCCGCCGCCGGAAAACGCTCCGGGCGGCACAGCCGTCCGGCTCGCCGCCGACGAACGGGAGTCGCCCAGTTGGGACGACAGATTGACGCTGACCTGGCGTGGCGCAGCACCTGACATCGTCTCGCTCCGCATCGCGCCGACGCACGTTCCGACCTTGTTCCTGTTCGGCGATTCGACCGTGGCGGATCAAGAGCGTGCGCCGTACCGCAGCTGGGGGCAGGTGCTTCCGGCGATGGTGAGGCCGGACTTTGCGGTGGCCAATTACGCCAAACCCGGCGAGACGCTGAAATCCTTCTTCGCCGAGCTGCGCCTCGACAAGGCACTCGAGACCATGCAGCCCGGCGACTTCGCGCTGATCCAGTTCGGACATAATGATCAGAAACTGCAGTGGCCGCAGACCTACGCCGCGGCGGCGACGACATTCCGCGCCTGGCTGCGCATCTATATCGCGGAAGTCCGCATGCATGGCGGCACGCCCGTGCTGGTGACACCGCCCGAGCGGCGCAACTTCACGCCCGCGGGCACGATCCGTCCGACACTATCCGATTATGCCCAGGCAATGCGCGCCGTTGCGGAGGAAGAGAAAGTGGAACTGATCGACCTGAACGCGGCCAGCATCCGCATCTATGAGGCGCTCGGCCCTTCGCGCGCGCCGGCAGCCTTTGCCGACGGCGGACGCGACGCGACCCATCATGACGATTATGGCGCATGGCTGATGGCATCGGCGATAGCGGACGCGATCCGCGGCCACGGCGGCCCGCTCGCCGCCTTCGTCAGCCCGGAACTCCCGGCAATCGACCTCGCCCATCTTCCCACACCTGAGGATGTGGCAAAGCTAGGACTCCCGGGATGAGCCGGGGCATCGACCGACGGACACTGATCGCCGCTGCCGTTGCGGGCGCGGCTGCCGTGAAGGCATATGCCGCAGGGGAGGATGTCGAACGGCATCCGATCTGGCCGTCGCAGCCGCCCGGCGGCGAGCATGTGACGGTCGCCGACGAGGTCGTTCGCCGCAGCCCGAACGGCCCTCCCGATGATATCGCCTGGCCGCATGTCGCCACGCCGATGATCACCGTCGTGCCCGCCCTGCGTCCGACGGGCGCGGCGGTCCTGCTGTGTCCCGGCGGCGGCTTCACCCGCGTCGCGGTCGGACGCAACGGGTCCGAGATCGCGCACATGTTCGCGGCGCGCGGTATCACCGCCTTCGACCTGCTCTACCGCCTGCCGCATGACGGATGGGCGGCCGGGCCCGACACCCCACTGCAGGATGCGCAACGCGCGATGCGATGGATCAAGGCGAATGCCGCGCGGTGGCGGATCGATCCTGCCCGGGTCGCGGCCTGCGGCTTCTCGGCGGGCGGGTATGTCGCCGCAAGGCTCGGTAGTCGCGCGTCGGCGGAAACCTATGCGCCCGTGGACGCCATCGACCGGCAGTCGGCGCGGCCGGTGGCGCTGGGGCTTTTCTTTCCGGTGATAACGATGCTCGAGCCCTCGGCGCACGCCGTGTCCAGGCGCGAACTGCTGGGCCCGGACATGAGCGAGGCGCGGGCACGGCATTTTTCCGCCGAAACCGACATACCGCCGGAGATGCCGCCCACCTTCCTCGCGCTCGCAGCCAACGATCCCGTCGTCCCGCCCGCCAACGCCTTCCTCATGTTCGAAGCGCTTCAGCACGCGCATATCCCGTCCGAGCTGATGGTATTCGAGCAAGGGGGCCATGGCCTGCCGCTGGTGCGGCCGGACGGCAGCGCCCATCCCTGGCCCGGCTTGTTCCTGGATTTTGCTCGGCGACACGGCCTTGGCGATTGATCTTTCAAAATATGGAGCTAGTGCTCACTATCTGAAATATCCTGCGGGGGACGATCATTGGCGGCGCTGATCCACGACATTTCGCGCGGCGAGATATTGGATGCGATCGCGTTGCTGACCGACAATCTGGTCAACCTGCGCGACGAGACGGGCGAGTTCCTTCTCCGCCTCGACGATGGGCGCGTGATCGACACCAAGGGCTGGAACGATTGGGAATGGACCCACGGCGTCGGCCTGTTCGGTCTCTTTCGCTTCTATGAGCAGACGGGCGACCAGCATGTGCTCGATATCATGCTCGATTGGTTCAGGGCCCGCTTCGCCGCGGGCCAGCCGACCAAGAATATCAATACCATGTCGCCCTTCCTTACGCTCGCTTATCTGTACGAGCGGCTCGGCGACGAGAGCTTCGTGCCATATCTGGACGAATGGGCCGAGTGGCTGATGAGTCCCGACGGCCTGCCCAAGACCGAGGAAGGCGGCTTCCAGCATATCGTCTTCAATGACGAGAACCCGCAGGAGATGTGGGACGATACGCTGATGATGAGCGCGCTACCGCTCGCCAAGATCGGCCTTGTTCTCGATCGCCCGCATTATGTGGAGGAAGCCAAGCGTCAGTTCCTGGTCCATGTGAAATATCTTGCCGACCGCAAGACGGGGCTCTGGTTCCATGGCTGGACCTTCGATGGACGCCACAACTTCGCCGGAGCGCTGTGGGCGCGAGGCAATTGCTGGATCACGATCGCGATTCCGGAGATCATCGACATGCTCGATCTTCCCCAGCATGACGGATTCCGGTTGTTCCTGATCGAGACGCTGGCGGCGCAGGTGAAGGCGCTGGCGGCGCACCAGCACCACAGCGGGCTGTGGCATACGCTGATCGACGATCCGGCCAGCTATCTGGAGGCCTCGGCCACCGCCGGTTTCGCTTATGGCATCCTGAAGGCGGTGCGGAAGGGCTATATCGCCGCCGACTATCTGCCGGTCGCGGTTAGAGCGATCCGCGCGATCCTTGCCAATATCGACGCAAGCGGCGAGCTCAAGCAAGTCAGCTTCGGGACCGCGATGGGCAACGACCTGCAATTCTACAAGGATATCCCGCTTACCTCGATGCCCTATGGCCAGAGCCTGGCGATCTGCGCGCTGGCCGAATTCCTGCAAAGCTGCAGATGAGCGTCGTTCACGCGCCTGTGCGTCGGATACGCTGGTTCAACTACCTGGCCTATGGCTCGAACGACGTGCTCGGCGCCGGCTCGATGGCGGTCACGAGCACCTGGATCCTGCTTTTCTATACCAGCTTCTGCGGCCTGTCGGCGTCGCAGGCGACGATAATCTTCGGCGTGGCGCGCGTGTTCGACGCGATCGCCAGCCCGACGATCGGCTATTTTTCCGATCGGATCGGCGGCGCCGCGCTGGCGCGACGCTTCGGGAGACGGCGCGTCTTCATCCTCGCGGCGATCCCTCTGATGCCTTCCTTCGCGCTGATGTGGGTCGCAGGCCAAGGCTTCTATTATTATCTCGTGACCTATGTCCTGTTCGAACTGGTCTATGCGCTCGAGATCATTCCCTACGAGACGCTCGCCTCCGAAATGGCGACCGACTATTCGACCAAGGCGAAGCTGGCGGGATCCCGTATCCTGTGCGGCCAGATGGCAGCGATCGCCGCCGCGTTCGTACCCGGCTGGCTGATCAGGCGCCTCGGCCCCGACTCTCCCGATACCTATCTTTATCTCGGCGCGATCTTCGCTGCCCTGTTCATGCTGACGGCCGGCTCGCTCTATCTGTTCAGCTGGGAACGTCGCCGCGCGCCCGGCCTGGAGGAGCCGGATGGACGATCGCGCGACCGCGGCTTCGGCGATGCTTTCTTCACGCTCTACCACAATCTGCTGTCGACGCTGCGCGTGCGGTCCTTCCGGCTGCACCTGGGCATGTATCTGGGCGGCTATCTCAGCCAGGATATCTACAACGCCACCTTCACCTATTTCGTGATCTTCGCGCTTGCGGGCTCGGTGTCGACGGTTTCGAGCCTGGTGGGTGTGACGTTCACGGTGCAGCTCGTCGCGGTGGGGCTGGCGATCCTGCTGACCTTGCGCCTCTCGCCCGCGGCGACCTACCGATTGGCGGCGCTCAGCTTCGCCGCAGGTGTCGTCCTCCTTGTGGGCATGTATCTGGCGGGGCTCAAGGTCACGAGCCCGCTCTTCTGGCTGCCGATCCTGTTCGCCGGACTGGGACGAGGTGCGCTCAATTACATTCCCTGGGCGACCTACAATTATATGGCGGATGTCGACGAGATCGTGACCGGGCGGCGACGCGATGGTGCCTTCGCCGGCGTCATGACCTTCGTCCGCAAACTGTCCCAGGCGGTCGCGGTCATGATCGTCGGGCAGGTAATGGATGCCGCGGGCTTCGTGTCGAAAGCCAGCGTCCAGCATCCGGCCGCCGTTGCCGCGATCACATTGCTGCTGAGCATCGGCACGCTCGTCCTGCTGGCCTTCGGCATCTTCGTGTCGCTGCGGTTTCGGCTCAATTCGCAGACCCACGCCATATTGGTCGGTGAGGTCGAACGCCTGCGGCAGAATCCGGAGGCCGGGCCGTCCTCCCCATCCGCCCGCGACTTGGTCGAGGATCTGTCGGGCTGGAGGTTCGAGCAATTATGGGGGCGTAACAGCGTTGCCCGCGCATAGCCTTGCATCCCACTATTTGATACGCGCTCCCCGTCCGTATCAAGAGATGCCTCATGAATGACCATGCACAATCGCCGTCCGGCACCACACCTGCCCAATCCGCCACGCCGTCGGGCAGCCAGACGCTGCTGCGCGGTCTCGATGTGCTGGAGGCGGTCGCGGACGGGCCGACACCATTGGTCGAGCTTGCCGCCCGGCTTGGCCTGAACCGGTCCACCGCCCATCGGCTCGCGAGCGCGCTGGTGGAGCGCCGCTATCTGGCGTTCGAACCGCGCGTCGGATACCGGCTCGGTCCCAAATTGCTGGAGCTGGGTTTCCTCGCCCAGGATCAGGCCGACCTGGTCCAGCTCGCCCGCCCGCACCTCGAGGCGCTCGCGGCCGCGACGGAGGATACTGTCCATCTCGGCGTGATCGAGGCGGAACGCGCGCTTTATCTGGACAAGATTCCCGGCCGCCGCCGGGTCGAGATCAGCAGCCGCGTCGGCGACCGCCATCCGCTGACCTCCACCGGCCTGGGCAAGGCGCTGCTGCTCGACCTGGCGGACGCGGAATGGCAGCGCCTCTTCCAGGCGGAAGATCATTCCGGACATCGCGGCGTCGACTATTCCACCTGGCAGCAGCGCATGCGGAATTACGTCGCCGCCGGATATGCGTTCGACCTCGAGGAAAATGAAGATCAGATACGCTGCGTCGCGGCTCCGATCCGCGATGCGAGCGGCGGCATCGTCGCGGCTTTGTCGGTTTCCAGCGCGGCGCAATATATGGCCGACGAGCGGATGACGGGCTTGATCCCGCAGGTTCGCGAAACGGCCGACGCGATCAGCCGCGACCTGGGCTGGACGCCGGAGGGGACCTCCGGCGCAAGGAACGAACGCCCGCGCGCCAGCGCGAAGCGAACAAGGAGACTCTGGTGAAGCTGCTCGACGGCAAAACATTGCTCGTAACCGGCGCGTCGACAGGAATCGGACGTGCCGTGGCGATCGGCGCGGCGCGCCATGGCGCCAAGGTCGCGATCAACTATCTGCGCGACGAGGACGGCGCCAGCAGCTGCGTGGCTGAGATCGAGGCACTCGGCGGTGAGGCGATCAAGGTCCGCGGTGACGTGGCCGAGCCGCAAACCGCACATGACTTCGTCGCGGCCGCGGTAGAGGCGTTCGGCGGCATCGACGTGTTCGTGAACAATGCGGGCATCTGTCCCTTCCATGCCTTGCTCGACATGCCGGTTGAGACGTTCGAACGCACGATGCGCGTCAATCTCCACGGCGCTTATTATATGGTTCAGGCGGCGGCCAACCGCATGGTCGAACAGGGCCGCGGCGGCGCGATCATCGCGGTCTCTTCTATCTCTGCGCTCGTCGGCGGTGAATTCCAGACTCACTACACGCCCACAAAGGCGGGCGTGCATTCGCTGATGCAATCGGCCGCGATCGCGCTCGGCCGGCATGGGATACGCTGCAATTCGGTCCTGCCCGGGACCATCCTGACCGAGATCAACAAGGAGGATCTCGCCGACCCCGCCAAGCGCGAATATATGGAGAAGAGGGTGCCACTCGGGCGGCTCGGCAAGCCCGAGGATCTGGCGGGCCCGGTCGTCTTCCTAGCGTCCGATCTTGCAGAATATGTCACGGGCGCGGCCTTGCTCGTCGACGGGGGGATGTTCGTCAATCTTCAGTGATGCCGACATGGCGAGAAGCGTCGGTCCACTCGCCAGCTGTTACGACGAAGCTCGCGTTCAACCCAGCTCGTCGGAACGCGTCGGCGCAGCCAGATTGGCCGTCGGCACGCCGCTGCGCCAAACACAAGATGACAAGCGCAACCTGCTCCAGCGCGTCGCTCGGCGCGTCGACTACGGTGACAACGGCAGCCTTGAACCGCGTCCACATAGTAAGACCCTCTATGGCCACGGCTTCCTTAACGGGACCGCTGGCAGCAAACGTCGCCCCGGGCGGTCAGGTCTTTCCATATTATGAGACTCTATCACACACTGCGGAACGCGCTTTGCGATCCGTGGCGGAGCGCTTATGAGCGTGGAAAAGAATGGAGGGGTGACGGAGGACGCTCGTCTGGCCTGTCGGCAAGGAGCGTTCGCCATCGCTGCCTGTCCATATATCGTCAGGGGAGCTCATCATGTATTCCAGCCGCCGGGACTTGCTGAAGATCGCGCTGCTCGGCAGCAGCGGAATGCTCACCTCCAGCCTCGCTGGCGCCGCCCCGCCCTCACGCCCGGCGCTGGCCGCGTCCGTGCACTGGATCGATCGGGCCCCGCCGCCGCTCCACGCGGGCCAGACCTTTGGGGTGGCATGGCCGCGCGGTGCGGTGAAGCGGCGAACGAGGTTGGCGGTCCGCACCGCCGCCGGCGAACCGGTGCCATCGCAGAGCTGGGTCAATGCGACCTGGCCGGACGGCTCGGTCAAGTGGAGCGCGCATGCGATCCCCGCCGACGCGTCGCCGGCGGAGCTGATGGTGGTGGAGGGCGGCGAGACGGTTCCAGCTCAACCCGTGCGGGTGCGCGAGACCGGTGACCTGATCCTGATCGAATATGGTGCGCTCCAGTGGGAGATTGGCCGATCCGGGGACGCACTGATCCGCAGCGCCTCGCATGGCGGCAAGCGCGTGCTGGGTCCTCTTACCTTGCTGGGTTCGGTCCGGTCCGATCCGGTGCAGGGTGAGCCCACGGGTTTCGTCGGGCGGATCGAAGCGGTCGAAGTGGAGCAGCGCGGGCCGGTGCGTGCCGTGGTCCGCATCGATGGCGCGCATATGACGGGTGCGCGTCGCTGGCTGCCCTTCACGGTCAGGCTCTACGCCTATGCGGGCACTGCGGCCCTGCGGATCGTTCACAGCTTCATCCATGATGGCGATCCCAAGCGCGACTTTCTCGCCTCGCTGGGACTGCGCGCCGAAGTGCCGATGCGGGGCGCGCTGCACGACCGTCACATACGCATCGCAACCGATGGCCAGATGCTGGTCGAGGGCGTACGCCCACTCACCGGGCTGCGGCGCGATCCGGGGCGGGCGTTTCGCGAGGCGCAGGTCGCCGGCCGGGCGGTGCCGCCACTCGACCAGATGGCGCCGGCCGTCCGCACTGCGTTGGAGCGCATTCCTGCCTGGGGCGAGTTCCGCCTCGAGCAACCCAGCGCCAACGGTTTCACCATCACCAAGCGCACCGCGCCCAACCAGGGCTGGATCGATGCGATGGAGGGCCGGCGCGCGCCCGGGCTGGCTTATGTTGGTGGCGCCGAGGGCGGCGCGGCAATCGGCCTGCGCTATTTCTGGCAGCGTCATCCCACCGCGCTGCATATCGCGCGCGCGACAGAGGACGAGGCTGCACTGACCGCCTGGTTGTGGTCGCCCGAGGCGCCGGCGATGGATCTGCGTCCCTATCATGGGACGATGGGCATGGAAGGCTACGACGCCCAGAATCAGGGCCTCGACACCACCTATGAGGATTACGAGCCGGGCTGGGACGATGCATCCGGCATCGCACGGACCAGCGAACTCATGCTGTGGGCCCTTCCCGCCACGCCCGACACCGCGACGCTCGCGCAGATGGCGGCCCTGCAGGCCGAACCGCCGCAATTGATGGCGGATCCTAAGCATCTCCACGCCGCGGATATCTTCGGCGACTGGGGCCTGCCGGACCGTTCGACGCCCAACCGCGCCATCGTCGAAAACCAGCTCAGCAACCTGATCGACTTCTATCGGGGCGAGGTCGATCGCCGGTCCTGGTACGGCTTCTGGAACCATGGCGACATCATGCACACCTATGACAGCGACCGGCATCGCTGGCGCTACGACATAGGCGGCTTTGCCTGGGACAATAGCGAGCTCTCCCCCGATCTCTGGCTCTGGTACCAGGTGCTGCGCACGGGCGATGCGAAGACATGGCGCTTCGCCGAGGCGATGACGCGCCATACGAGCGAGGTCGATGTCTACCATCTCGGCCGGTTCAAGGGACTCGGCACGCGGCATGGCGTGCAACATTGGAGCGACAGCTCGAAGCAGCCACGGGTCAGCAATGCCAGCTATCGGCGCATCTTCTACTACCTGACCGCGGACGAGCGGGTCGGCGATCTTCTGCACGATCTGGTCACATCGGATCAGGCGCTCCGACATGTGGAAATCGGCCGCAAGGTACCGGGCCCGAAGAAGGCGCCATTGCCCCCCGGCACGATCGAGATGACCTTCGGCACGACCTGGTGCCCCTTGGCGGCGGCATGGCTCACCGAATGGGAACGGACGGGCGACACACGCTGGCGCGACCATATCCTGGCGGGCCTCGACAGCATTGCGCGCCTGCCGCACCGCTGGATGACCGGTAGCGCGCCGTTCGATATGGCGAGCGGCCGGTTCGTCGACCAGGGGAGAGGGATCGGGCTGTCTCACCTCAATGCGGTCTTCGGCGCGGTTGAGGTGAGCTCGGAGCTGATCCGCCTGCTCGCGGTCCCCGGCTATCGCGCCGCATGGCTGGAATATTGCCACTGGTACAACGCACCCAAGGCCGAGTTCCTGGCGAAATTCGGGCCGCCCTTCGGCGCGCGCAACCTGCGTGAGGGCCATTCGCGGCTCACCGCCTATGCCGCCTATCAGGAAAAGGATCGCGCGCTTGCCGCGCGCGCCGCGGTGGAATTCTTCTCAGGCGACGCCGGTCTTGGCACTTGGCCCGGCGATCCGCGGCACGACGTGGCGGGCGTCGTCGAATGGCCGAACGTCTCCACCAATGCGGCGGCGCAATGGGGTCTCGCCGCGATCCAGAATCTCGCCCTGATCCCGGACGCGCTTGACGGCGAAAATATCGCCCCGCCGAATTTGCACCAGGGCGACGGCGGCTAGTTGACTGGCAGATTTCGGGTAACGAGGCTGAGAATGCCGCCATTCGTTGCGACAGATTGATTAGACTGCAAGAGTTCGCGAAAGGACCCGCCGGGAATCTAACGTGCCGCAGAAGACGCGATACGAGACGCCCCAGACGCGCACCACCACGTCGAGCGCATACCCATAAAGCGGGCCGATTTGACGAAGCTCGCCATTCTGGTATCGATATCTCTAAGCCATTCGGCCAAAGCGTTGGGGGAAGAATGAAGCGTTCGCTGTTGACCTGCTTCACGCTCGGAGCCGCACTGGGCGCGGGCCCGGCCTTCGCCGACCTGCGGACCTACGAGGTCCCGCGGGCTCTAGTCTACACCAACCATGACGACGACTTCACGGTCCAGGTTCGGGAGCCGGGCGGCGAGTGGAAAGACCTCTATGAATGGAAGGTCACGGTTGATCTCGACACGCGCCAGGACGCGTCGATGGTCTATTTCGATTTCACCGGCACGGCCGAGATGCGCATCCAGAAAAATAACGGGATGTTTTCCCGGGTGACCATCGGGCCTCGCGCGGGCGCTCCCAAGCCGGCCGTCCGGGACGGCAAGGTCTACATCATGCTCGACAAGCCGCAGAACTTCGCGCTGTTCTTTGACGACGACCATCTGCACAACCTGCATGTCTTCGCGGGCGCACCCATGCCGGTTCCCGAGGGGTCGGGGGTGCGGCGCTTCGGTCCGGGCCTGCACGTCCCGGAAGGCGGTGGCGGCACGTTCGAAGTGGGTTCGGGCGAGACCGTCTACATGGACGGCGGGGCGGTGATGCTGGGAACCTTCCATGTCGCCGACGCGCATGACGTTAAAATCCTGGGGCACGGTCTGATCTTGCCGCCGGCCGGCGGCAAGGGTGGGCAATTCCTGATCGAGAAGTCGCGGAACGTGACGATCGAAGGGCCGATCGTGGCCCAGGCGGACGGCGGCGTCGGCCGCTCGGTCATGTCGAAGGACGTCCGCATCGCCGATGTGAAGGGCATCACGGGCGGCCAGTGGACCGACGGCATCAACATCTACAGCTCCGAGCGCGTATCGCTCGATCGGCTGTTCCTGCGGACCTCCGACGACTGCGTCACCGTCTATGCGCATCGCGGCGAGAGCTATGGCGACTCCCGCGACATCCGCGTCACCAACTCGACCCTTTGGGCGGACATCGCGCATGCGATGTTCGTCGGCATCCACGGCAACTCGATCAATCCCGAGACGATCGAACGCGTGACCTTCGACAATATCGACGTGGTCGACGTCGATGAAGACGACCCCGATTTCGAAGGCGTGATGGCGATCTATGCCGGCGATGCCAACCTGGTCCGCGACATCACGTTCAGCAACATCAGGGTCGACCGGATCGAGGAGGCGAAGCTCTTCAACTTCCGCGTCGGCTTCAACGGCAAATACAATACCAGCCCCGGCCGCGGCATTCAGCACGTGATATTGCGCAACGTCAGCTATAGCGGCGCGGGGATGCCCAGCGCCGCGCTCATCCAGGGATATGACGCGCAGCGCGGGGTGGACGACGTGCTGCTCGACAACGTCACGATCGCGGGACGACAGATCGACCTGCGCGATCCCGAGACGGTCAAGATCGGCCCGTTCGCCACGAACGTGCGCGTCCGGTGATCGCCGCATTCCTGCTCGCCGCCGCGGCGCCGCTCGCGATGCCATCGGCGCAGCCCGCCTGGCAGGCAGATCTCGGCAACGGCACCTACCGCAACCCGATCCTGGCCGGCGATTATTCCGATCCGGACGTCCTACGGGTCGGCGCCGATTTCTATCTCGTCTCGTCCTCGTTCACCAACGTCCCCGGCTTGCCGATCCTCCATTCGCGCGATCTGGTGAACTGGACCATCGTCGGCCATGGGCTCGATCATCTTGAGCCTGCGGCGCACTTCGCGGTGCCGCGCCGGGGCGGGGGCGTCTGGGCGCCCGCGATCCGGTATCGGGATGGCCGGTTCCTGATTTACTATCCCGATCCCGACCGCGGCATCTTCGTCGTCACCGCGAAGGATATCCGCGGGCCCTGGACCGCGCCGACGTTGGTCTGGGACGCGAAAGGCGCGATCGACCCGGCGCCTTTCTGGGACGAACAGGGCCGGGGCTGGCTGGTGAACGCCTGGGCGGGCAGCCGGGCGGGATTCAACAATATCATTACGCTGAATCGCCTCAGCGGTGACGGCACGCACGTCGTCGGCCAGGGCCGCACCATCATCGAGGGCAGGAATTTCGCGCCCGTCCAGACCCGCGACGGCATTCGCCCATGGACCGTCATAGAGGGCCCAAAACTCTATGCGCGCGGCGGCTGGTATTATGTTTTCGCGCCGGCGGGCGGGGTCAAACAGGGATGGCAGGGGGTTTTCCGATCGCGGAGGATCGAAGGACCCTACGAAGCGCGGAATGTCCTCGACCAGGGGGCAACCGACGTGAACGGTCCGCATCAGGGCGCCTGGGTGGTGACGGCGCAAGGCGAGGACTGGTTCGTGCACTTCCAGGACCGGGACGGCTATGGCCGGGTCGTGCATCTCGAGCCGATGGCCTGGCGCGACGGCTGGCCGGTGATCGGGCAGGATATTGACGGCGACGGACGCGGGGAGCCGGTCGCGGTCCATGCGAAACCCCGCATGCCCGCGCAGCCGGTCCAGGCTCCGCAAGCCAGCGACGATTTCCGTGCGAGGATCGGGCCGGCCTGGCAATGGAACAGCAACCCCGGTGCCGATTGGCCGCGGATCGTCGAAGGCAAGCTCAGGCTGAAATCGGTCAGCGCGCCCGCCGATTTGTATCAGGCGGGCAACCTTCTCTCGCAGAAACTCCCTGCGCAAAGCTTCACCGCGACCACGACCATGACATTCTCCCCGCTTCGTACCGGCGAGCGCGCGGGCCTCGCGATCGCGGGGCACAGATACGCGTTCATCGGATTGGAGAAGACCGACGAGGGCGTCCGCATCGTCGAGGAAAGCGGATCCGGTTCGGCGCCCGTGCGGGTGATCGGGCCGGCGGCAGGCGCGGAGAGGATCTGGCTGCGCATGCAGGTCGATCCTGTGACGCTCGTGGTCCCCGGTCCCGACGACAAGCAGTTCGACCAGCCTGCGATGCGCCGGGCGTTCGAACCCAAGGTGCGGCTTTCCTACAGCCTTGACGGTCGGTCCTTCATCGCGCTTGGCGAGCCGTTCGTCGTCGACCAGGGACAATGGACCGGGGCCCAGATCGGCTTGTTCGCCACGGCGGTGTACGGCACGCCTGCGGCGGTGGCGACCACCGTCGGACATGCCGACTTCGACTGGTTCAGCGTGCGCGGCAGATAACGATGCGACCAAGAGGCAAGGCGCCGAGCCGGCGGCAAATCGTAAGCGGGCTGTGCGCGAGCCTCGCGGCGGCAGGCGAGGCGCGGCGCGCGGTATCGAAGCAGCGCTCGGCCGGGCAGGCGGTGCATTCGCCCGACGGATCGATCGCAGTATATTTCATGCCGCCCAACCGTTCGGCGGCCCCTCGCTGGCGCGCCGAGGCCTATGGCAAGGTCGCGCTCGAAGCGGGCATGCTCGCGCTTCGGCTCGCGGATGGATCGCTGCTCGGCCCCGGCGCGCTGCCGTTAGGCCATAGCGAAACCACGCAGAAAGGAACCTGGCGTCCGCCATTCGGTACGGCGGCGGAATTCGACGAGAGCCATCGCAAGCTCACGATGCGTCTTTCGGATTCGAAGCGCCGCATAAGCTTCTCCGTGATTCTTCGCGCCCATGATCACGGCTTCGCGGTCCGTTACCGTATCGACGAAGCGCCTGGGGACCATGTGGATCTTGCCGGCGAGGTCACCGATTTCGCCTTTCCATCCGGCGCGACCGCCTGGGCCAGCCGCGACGAGGGCGAATATCGTGCCACGCCGCCCGGCCGGCTCGACCCTGTTCCCGATCCCCCGCTTACCAATAGCTCGGATCCCGGCCCGATGGCCGACATTCCGCTCACCATCCGCACGGCGACCGGCTTGATGCTCTCGATCGCGGAGGCGGATCGCTTCGATTATCCGCGCCTGGCGCTGCGGCCTGGCCCAAACGAGAATAGCATCAGGTCGCACCTGATGCGGTTTCCGGGGCGGGCGACGGGCTGGTCCGGACCCGGGGATACGCCGCCTGAAATGGCGTTCAGGCTGCCAGTGGGCGCCTGCACGCCCTGGCGGGTCGTCACCGTCGCGCGGGACGATGCCGAACTTTGCCAGCGGGCCGGCCTTTCCACCGTCTTCGCGACGCCGAGCAAGATCGCCTCCACCGCCTGGATACGGCCGGGAAAAGCCATCCGCGTGCGCGTGCCCTACACCGACGCGCGCGCCTTCGAATGTCTCTCGTTCGCGCGCCGGCGCGGCCTGCAATACCTGTTGTTCGACGCGCATTGGTATGGCGACGGGACCGACCCGAGCGACGCTACCGTGCCGATTGCCGGACTCGATATGCCGCGCATCGTCCGCGAGGCGCTGGCCCAGGGCGTGGGCGTGTTTCTGTATGTCGATCGCGTCCCGGCGATGCGCCAGATGCCGGATATCCTGCGTACCTATCGCGCCTGGGGTGTCGCCGGCATCAAGTTCGGCTTCATGTGGGAAGGTCGCCAGTCGGACGTTCGCTTCATCGACCGGCTCGTCGCCGCCTGCGGGGAAGCGGGGCTGATGGTCTGTCTGCATGACGACCTGCGGCCGGCCGGACTCGAGCGCACCTGGCCCAATTATCTTTCCCTGGAGGGCGTGCGCGGCAACGAGCATTTCCCGACGCCGCGCCACAATGTCACATTGCCCTTCACGCGCTGTCTCGCCGGGCCGATCGACTATACGATCTGTTACGCGCAGGACCGCAATCGCACGACCAACGCGCACCAGCTCGCGGCGGCGGTGGTCTATTACAGCCCGCTCACCTTGCTCTACTGGTACGACGAGCCGGCCAAGTTCGCGACGGGAGCATGGCGGGAGCTCGCCTGGTTCGACCAATGCCCCACGACCTGGGATGAGACGCGGGCGCTCGCGGGCGCGATCGGCGAATATGTCGCGATCGCGCGGCGGAGCGGTCGCCATTGGTTCATCGGCGCGATGACCAACGAACAGGCGCGCACGCTCACGCTGGACCTGTCGTTTCTGGATCCCGGCCGCTGGAACGCCCGGATGTTCACGGACGGCGAACCGGCCGTCGCGGCGTGGAAAACGCCCGTGTTTGTCTCGGACCGCACCGTCGGCGCGACGGACGGGCTGCGCTTAGCCCTAGCGCCTTGCGGCGGCGCCGCCATCATCCTCACGCCGGCTTAGGCGCATCGGCCATTACTTGCCGCGGCGGCCGGTCGATCCGCGGATTTGCAGCGTGAAATCGCAGCGCCGGTGGTGCGTGTCGATCCGCTCGCCGGCACGCCGCTGCCGCGCCATCTCGAACAATATCTCCACCGCCGCCGAGGCCATCTGCGCCAGGGGCTGATGGATCGTCGTCAGCTGCGGCCAGACCGTCGAGGCGATCGGGGTGTCGTCGAATCCGGCAACGCTGAGCTGCGCCGGAACGCGGATGCCGAGGCCATGCGCGACCGCCATGATCGCGGCCGCCATGTCGTCATTGCTCGCGAAGACGGCGGTTGGCCGGTCCTGTTGACGCCGTTCCAGCAAATCGCGTCCAACCGCCAAGCCGGACCGGTAGGTGAAATCGCCGTCGAGAAGAAGCCCGTCGCCAATATGGATGCCCGCTTCCGCCATGGCCGCCCGAAAGCCTTCCTCGCGGCTCCGCGCGGTCGAATGGAGCGGATCGCCGCGGACGAAGGCGATGTCGCGATGGCCAAGGTCCAGGAGGTGATGCGTCAGCGATCGCGCGCCCGCAAAGTCGTCGATCGAGACGGCGGAGGAATAGGATCGCGGGTCCGCCGTGGCGAAGCTGAGCGCGGGAACCTGCGCGTTCCACAATATCTCCATCGCCTCCATGCTGTCGCAAAGCGGGGGCGGGAGAACGAGCCCGTCCACCCCCAGTTCGACCACCTTGCGAACCGCATCGATATCGCGCGAATGCCCGGCGGTGGGCTCGATCACAAGCTGGCATCCCAGCCGGGCGCTCTCGGCGAAAGCCCCCATCAGGAACTCGCCCAGGTTCGACGAACGGGGATTGCTGAACAATACGCCGAGCTTCACCGTCCCGGCGCGCGCGGCGCGCGCGGCGAGGTTCGGCACATAGTTGAGATCGCGGATCGCCGCCTCGACCTTCTGGCGAAGATTTGCGCGCACGCCCTTGGCGCCGTTCACGACGCGCGAGACCGTCATCGACGAGACGCCGGCCTGTCGCGCGACATCGTGCACGGTCGCGCCATGGCGGCGTGCGCCGTCGGGCGACTCGCCGGGAAGCGTCCTCCCTTCGTCGGTCTTGCGAACCATCAATTCGGTGCTGCTCCCCATCGGCGCCAGCCCGCGGAATGCGGTCCGGGCAGTCGTTCGTCGCGGCAATCGGGCTGGCCCGGATCCGCCTTTCAGTTCCTCCCTCGCGGCTGGTCGGCTGACCTCCTCGCTGCGGCCGCATTCTTGTTATCAGATAACGATACCAATGAAATAGGATATGGCAAGAGGCTCGGCACGCAGCCTCGCCATCGGGAATTTCGCGGAAATTGGGAGGATGACGATTGGATATATCGAAGGTAATACTGGCAAGTAATTGAAATATAGCCGGTTTATACGCAGCTATGCCAATTCCTGTTCTGGCTGCTCGTCCCCGGCGAGAAAAATCATACAAATACCTATTGTGCTATCGGTCAGTTATCGGTAACAGATTCGGTCAACGATCGGAATCGGTCGAGAGCGGAAAACCGCCGAAGGGGATGTTCTGAATTGGGGCCGCGGAAGCGGCTGCCGCGCCTCTCCTCGGTTGGATTCGGCCTCGCCGTACTGGCAAGACCAAAACAAGGAGGGGACAGATGAATACCAGGATTTCGACGATCGCCGCGCTTCTATGCACGGCCGCGGTAGCGCCCGTCTTCGCGCAGGCTGCCCCGGCGCCCGCCGCAAGCGGCGCGGCCCAGAGCCAGGCTTCCGCTGACACCGCCGAGGTCGTCGTGACCGGCGTGCGTCAGAGCCTCAAGAACTCGACCGCGATCAAGCGCAACGCGCCCGAAGTGGTCGATTCGATCTCCTCCGATGATATCGGCAAGCTGCCCGACCTGAACGTCGCGGACACGCTGACCCGCGTACCGGGCGTGCAGGCCTATCGCTTCGGCGGCGAGTCCGCATCGCCCGTGGGCGTCGGCAGCGGCCTTACCATCCGCGGCCTCACCGGCCAGACGGGGTCGCGCGTCGACGGCCGCGCTTACTTCACCGCGGGCCAGCGCGAATTCAATGTTGAAGGGGCTTCGCCCGGAACCGTGGCGGGGATCGACGTCTACAAGAATCCGTCGGCCGACCATATCGAAGGCGCGATCGGCGGCCTCGTCAATATCCGCACGCGCCAGCCGCTCGATTTCAGGGGCACGACCGCCACGATGGCGCTGGGCGGCCACTATAATGATCTCGGCAAGAAGCTCACGCCTGACGTGTTCGTATTGGGTTCGTCCCGCTGGAAGGCGGGCGACGGCGAGATGGGCCTCCTGATCTCGGGCAATTATTCGAAGACGTTCAACCGCGGCGACAATGATCCGGCCAACGGCGGATCGAATCCGGCCAACCGCGGCGCGAACTTCTTCATCCCGGTTGCGGGAAACAGCGCGGCCTATGCGACGTCCGGCGGAAGCGCGCTTTACGCGGGCCGCGCCGACGTGAGCTACCTGATGCCCGTCGCCGATCCTACAAAACTGACTGCGGCACAGCGCTCCAGCGTGATCTCATCGATCGCCGAAACCAATGCCGCCAACGAAGAAGATTATATGCGCACCCGCAAGGGCTTGAGCGCGGCCTTCCAGTGGCGCCCGAGCAGCCAGCTCGAATTCTATGTCAATGGCACCTACAACGATTATCTCTATCACCAGCGCTATCGGTTCCTGAACACCGCCGATAGCTCCTACGTCCAGAACCTCACCACCGTGCCGTTCAATTTCGACGAGGAGTTCGCCAACCGCAACGCGAACGGCGGCAGCGACGATGTGCTGGCCTCCTCGCGTCTTGCAGGCGGGACCTTCCTCAATTCGGGCCTGTCCACCACCGGCGGCGAGGAACATCATCGCTATCAGACGGGGATCGTCGCGACCGGCTTCAAATGGAAGCCGCTCGATCGCCTCGATGTGAATTTCGATTTCTCTTACATCAAGGCGAAGCAATATCAGGACAATCGTTCGGTCACGCTGCTCTCCAAGGCTGGCTTGACCTGGAACCTGACGCGTGACCTAGTCGACAATCCGCACCAGCTCACCATTTCCGGTCCCGACCTCACCGATCCCTCGACCTGGGTGTTCGGGCAATATGCCAACGGCACGAACCAGGTCTGGAACGACAATGGTATCTCCGCCGCGCTGGACCTCAAATATCGGGTCGACTCCGGCTTCCTGAAGAGCGTGCGGTTCGGCGCGCGCTACGCGACCCAGCGCGATAGCTATGCCTACTTCGCTTATTCCGGGAAGAACCTCACCACCAACGGGCTGGCGGTCGCGGCCAATCAGTCCAATGCGATTGCGGTCGGCAGCGCGCAGGATCTGGTGGTGGGTTCGCCCACCAACTTCCAGCTCGGCCAGGCCGGCTATTCGGGTGGTTTCCTGGTTTATAATCCTGATGCGCTGACCGGCGACCAGGTGCGCGACCGCTTCGCCCAGGCGGGCATTCCGGCGAACGATGCTTTGCCCGAGAACGTCCTCAACCGGCGCTATTTCAGCGAACAGACCTATGCCGGCTATATCGTCGGCGATTTCGGGCTGTTCGACGATTTCATCACCGGCAATGCCGGGGTGCGCGTCGTCAAGACCGGCACCTTCGTCCGGGCGCAGGTCCAGGATCTGACGGTAACGCCGTCGGTCATCCGGCCGAATCCGTCAGATTCGTCCTACACCGACGTGCTCCCGACTCTGAACCTCAAGGCACAGCTCAGCGATAAGGCGGTCATGCGGCTGGGCTATGGCAAGGGCATCACGCGACCGGATCTGGGCTCGCTCAATCCCGCCGTCATCGTGAATACCACCAACGGCACGGCCAGCGTCGGCAATCCGAACCTCAAGCCGCAACGGGCGGACAGCTACGACGTCTCGTTCGAATATTACCAGTCGCCGGTCAATTACGCCGCTGTGGACTTCTTCTACAAGCGCATCGACGGCTTCTTCAGCGGCATTTCGAGCTGCGCGACGGTCAGCACGGCTGCCCCTTACGATAGCGTGGTGCACGGCGCGAACGGTTGCGCGAACGGGCAATATTTCGAGACCACCACCATCAATGCGGCGCGCGGTACGGCCAAGGGCGTGGAAGCGACGGTGCAGACCTTCTTCGACTATCCGTTCGTACCGGATTTCTTCCACAAGTTCGGTGCGATGGGCTCGTTCACCTATGCGGATACGAAGAACCCGCTGGTCCTGAACGGCGTCCGGGTGATCACCCCGCAGCCGCTGACGTCGAAATATAATTACACCCTGTCGGGCTTCTTCGATAACGGGGCGATCTCGGCACGGGTGGTCTATACGTGGCGTTCGCCGTCGGTCCTGTTCGGCATTTCGGCCAATCCGCTCGATGGCCGCTACATCAAGGCTTATGGCCTGCTCGACGCTTCGGTCACGATCAAGCTGCCGAACAACCTCTCGTTGGCGCTGACGGCGGCCAACCTCACCAACAACGCAGCGGATCGCTATGTCGGCGAGCCCGCGCTCGCGACCGGCATCCAGCGTCAGCATTTCGTGAACGGGCGCAATTACGGCGCGACGCTTCGCTACACTTTCGGGGGCTGACGCTCAGCCCTTTTCCCCCCTGGGGGCGCCCCTCACCGGGCGCCCCGTTCTTTTGGGCTTTGATCGGGGAGGGCTCCGGGAAGCCGAAGCGGTCACGCGCCGCCCCACCCGCCGTTCAGCGCAGGCGTGCGGCCTCTTCCGCAATCAGATAGGCACCGATCAGGCCGGGCGGTTCGACGCAGCCGGGCTGGGTGATGCGGTTGGCCACCGTCTCGACCGTCCATGCCGATGCATATCCGGCCAGCAGCTCCAGCGTCTTTCCTCTGACGGCGTCGAACAAAGCATGCTGCGACATGACGCCACCGCCGAGCACGATATGCTCGGGCGCCGTGGTGAGGATCAGCGCGGCGCAGAGATGACCCAGATAATGGGCTTCCGCTTCCCAGGCAGCATGTCCGTGCGCAAGCCGGTCCAGCGACGCGCCCCAGGCCGCCTCGATCGCCGGTCCGCTCGCCAGGCCTTCGAGGCAGTCGCCATGATAAGGGCAGATGCCTTGAAACCTGCCGTGGGCCGGGTGGCGCGGCAGCCGCAAATGTCCGGCCTCGGGGTGCCCCAGGCCTTGCACCATCCTCCCGCCGCTGATCAGGCCCACGCCGATGCCGGTTCCGACGGTGACGTAGGCAACAGCCTCGCGGCCGCGCGCGGCGCCGTTCCGCGCCTCCGCGAGCGCGGCCGCATTCACGTCGGTGTTGATGCTGGCGGGAACGCCGAGGGCTTCGCGCAGGCGGCGCGGCAGGTCGGTTCCCTGCCAGCCCGGCTTGGGCGTGGTCGTGATCATGCCATAGGTCGGTGACGAGCGGTCGAGGTCGATCGGACCGAAGCTTGCGATTCCGATCGCCTGGACGTGCCTATGCCGTGCTTCCGCGGCGCGGAGGAAGTCGACGATGGCTCCGATGGTCGTATCGGGATCGGTGGTGGGGATCCGCGCGGTCTCGCGCGAGCCCTGTTCCGCAGAGCCGATGCCGCAGACCATCTTCGTCCCGCCCGCCTCGAGGGCGGCATAGAGCGGCTCCGCGTTCATCGCGCGAGCCATCCTCCGTCGACGGCGAGGATATGGCCGGTGACATAGTTGGAAGCCTGGGAGGCGAGGAATATGGCGGCGCCGCCGAGGTCCTGCGGATCGCCCCAG
>Ga0068856_100001807_pt1 | contig 22335 bp, 19 predicted proteins | sample KBSCornC62_FD_66595 | JGI IMG/M metagenome (GOLD analysis project Ga0068856, IMG submission 66595) | Corn rhizosphere microbial communities from Kellogg Biological Station, Michigan, USA - KBS Corn C6-2 | ecosystem: Host-associated > Plants > Roots > Rhizosphere > Soil ... | reverse complement strand
CGAGCTCGACCCGACCGCCGTGGCGAATGCGGTGAAGGCCGCGCTGTCCGGCCAGAAGCCGAGCATGAGCGAGGAAGAGGCCAAGCAGGTGCATGACGCCTTCATGGCCAAGATCAAGGCCAAGTACGAGGCCCAGATGACCAAGCTGGCGGCCAAGAACAAGGCCGAGGGTGATGCCTTCCTTGCAAAGAACAAGACCGCGCCGGGCGTGAAGACCACCGCCTCGGGCCTGCAGTACCAGGTGATCAGCCAGGGTACCGGTGCTCGTCCGGGTCCGAACGACACGGTGAAGATCGACTACACCGGCAGCTTCGTCGACGGCCAGGTGTTCGATGCCTCGTCCAAGCACAACCCGCCGGGCGCGGCCGACATCCCGCTGGCCGGCGTGATCCCGGGCTTCCGCGAAGGCCTGCAGCTGATGCAGGTGGGCGGCCATTACAAGCTGTTCATCCCGGCCGCCTTGGCCTACGGCGCCGAGCCGCAGCCGCCGATGCCGCCGAACGCCACGCTGATCTTCGACGTGACGCTGGTCAGCACCAAGCCGACGCCGGCGGCTCCCGCCGCCAAGTAAGCGCGGCTTCGGCAGTCAGTCACAAGAGGGCGCGAAGCGATTCGCGCCCTCTTGCTTTGCCCGTCCGCGGTCACGACCGCGCGGTTAGAATGCACGTTCCGTTCGAAGAGGAATCGGCAGCACGATGAAAGTCACGATCTTCGGCACCGGCTATGTCGGCCTGGTCACCGGTGCCTGCCTTGCAGAGATGGGCAACCACGTGGTCTGCGTCGACATCGACGTGGGCAAGGTCGAGCGCCTGCAGCGCGGCGAGATCCCGATCTACGAGCCGGGCCTGGAACCCATCGTCCGGCGCAACCACGCCGACGGCCAGCTCGATTTCACCACCGACGCCGCGGCCGGCATCGCGCACGCCGAGGTGATCTTCATCGCGGTGGGCACGCCGCCGGACGAGGACGGTAGCGCCGACCTGAAATACGTGCTGGGCGTGGCACGCACCATCGGCCAGCACCTGGACCGTTACGCGGTGGTGGTGAACAAGTCCACCGTGCCGGTGGGCACTGCCGACCGCGTACGCACGGCGATCGCGGCCGAGCTGGCGGCGCGCGGCGCTGCGATCGAATTCGACGTGGTCTCCAACCCGGAATTCCTCAAGGAAGGCGATGCGGTGGAGGACTGCCTGCGGCCCGACCGCATCGTCATCGGCAGCTCCAGCGAACGGGCGGTGGCCGTGTTGCGCAAGCTGTACGCGCCGTTCAACCGCAACCACGAGCGCACCGTGGTGATGGACGAGCGCTCGGCCGAGCTGACCAAATACGCCGCCAACGCGATGCTGGCGACCAAGATCAGCTTCATGAACGAGATCGCCAACATCGCCGAGCGTGTGGGTGCCGACGTGGAACTGGTGCGCCAGGGTATCGGCGCCGATCCGCGCATCGGCTACCACTTCATCTATCCCGGCGCGGGCTACGGCGGTTCCTGCTTTCCCAAGGACGTGCAGGCGCTGGAGCGCACCGCGCGCGGTGCGGGCTACGAGGCACGCCTGCTTGGCGCGGTCGAGGCGGTCAACCACGACCAGAAGACCAAGCTGTTCGAGCTGATCGCGCGCCACTTCGACGGTGACCTGAAGGGCAAGACCATTGCGCTGTGGGGGCTGGCCTTCAAGCCGAAGACCGACGACATGCGCGAGGCCTCCAGCCGCCGCCTGATGGAAGCGCTGTGGGATGCCGGCGCCCGCGTGCAGGCCTTCGATCCGGAAGCGCGCGAGGAGACCCGGCGCATCTACGGCGAGCGCGCCGACCTCGTGCTGTGCGAGCACGCCCGCGACGCGTTGCAGGGCGCCGACGCGCTGGCCATCGTCACCGAATGGAAGGCTTTCCGCAGCCCGGACTTCGCGCGCATCCGCGCCCTGCTCAAGACGCCGGTGATCTTCGACGGCCGCAATCTCTACGATCCCGCGGCGGTGGAAGAAGCTGGCCTGGCGTACTACGGCGTCGGCCGTGGCCGCAGCCTGCGCGGGACACGCTGATGGACGCGATCGAGCGACGCCTGGCCGATCTCGAAGTGCGGTTGACCTTCATCGACGACACCGTGCAGGCGCTGGCCGGCGCCGATGCCGAACAGGCGTTGCGCATCGTCCAGCTGGAACAGCTGGTACACCATCTGCGCCAGGAACTGCAGAGCGTGCGGCTGGGCGCGGCGTCCGATCCGCACAGCGAACCGCCGCCGCCTCATTACTAAGACACGACATCCCACCCATGAGTGAATCCCTGCGCGATCAGCTGCTGAAGAGCGGCCTCGTCAAGCAAATCCGCGAGGAAAGGCGCGGCAACGAAGGCAAGGGCAAGCCGACTGGCAAGCCGCACAGCCACAGCGGCAAACCGCCGACGCCGCGGCGCAACCAGGAAGACATCGACCTGGCCAAGGCCTACGCGATCCGCGCGCAGACCGAGGCGGGCGAGCGCAAGCGCGCCCAGCAGGAGGCCGAGGAGCAGGCGCGCCTGCGCCGCGAGCGCAAGCAGAAGATCCAGCAACTGCTGGACGGCAAGGCCTTGAACAAGGCCGAGACCGAGCTGGTGCGCAACTTCGAGTACGGCGGCAAGATCCGCCGCATCCATGTCGATGCCGCTCAACTGGCGGCGCTCAACGCGGGCGGGCTGGGCGTGGTGCAGCAGGCCGGGCGCTACCTGCTGGTCAGCCGCGAGATCGCCGAGCAGGTGCGCGCGATCGACGAGCACCTGCTGGCCCTGCTGGTCGATCCAAGTGCGGCCGGCGTCGACGACGACGGTGTGCCCGACGATCTGGTCTGGTAGGGGCAGTCTGGACCACCTTCGGCGTCATGCCCGCTTTCGCGGGCATGACGTCCGTAAAGCGCGTATCGATTCAGGTGCTGCTGACATCGCTCGCCAGTGCCGGATGCTCCCAGCCTTCCTTGGGCGTGAACCGGGCGCCGTGGCGTTGGGCCAGTTGTTCCAGTTTTGCCTTGACCACGGCCGCACCTTCGCTGCGCACATACTGGATCGGGCCGCCGCGGAACGGCGCGAAGCCGGTGCCGAAGATCACGCCGGCGTCGAGCAGGTCGGCATCGTCCACCACGCCGTCGGCCAGGCAGGCCAACGCCTCGTTCACCATGGACAGGATCATGCGGTCCGTGAGGTCGGGCGCTGGCTGATAGTCTGGGTCGACCTCCGGCTTGATCGGCTTGCCGTCCTGCCACACGTACAGGCCCTGGCCGTCCTTCTTGCCGCGCTTGCCGGCGTCGAGCTTGTCCTCCAGCCCCGGCGGCAATTCCAGGCCGAGGAAGGGCGACAGCTCCTTGCCTACCGAAACGCACACGTCCAGGCCCACGGTGTCGGCCAGTTCGATCGGCCCCATCGGCATGCCGAACTGCTTCGCCGCCCTGTCCAGCACCGGGCCGGGCACGCCCTCGTTGTACAGGCGCAGCGCCTCCAGCAGGTAGGGCATCAGGATGCGGTTGACCAGGAAGCCGGGCGTGCCCTTCACCGCCACCGGCAGCTTGCCGATCGCCTTGCAGAACGCCAGCGCGCGCCTCTCGATCGCGGGGTCGAGCGCGTCGTGGCGCACCACTTCCACCAGTGGCATCTGCGCCACCGGATTGAAGAAGTGCAGGCCGAGGAAACGCTGCGGCGCCTTGAGGTGCTTGCGCAGTTCGTCCAGCGGAATGCTGGACGTGTTGCTGGCGAGGATCTCGTCGTTTTGGAACTGCGGCTCGATGGCGGCGTACAGCGCCTGCTTTGCCTCGGCGTTCTCGTAGATCGCTTCTATGGCGAGGTCGGCACTGGCCACCCCCTTGCCTTCGACGTCGACCTTGAGGCGCACGATTGCGGCCTCGACTTTCGCCGGGGTTTTCAGCTTCTTCTCGTACAGTTGGCGGGCACGGTCCAGCGCGGGCTGGACGTACTTCATCTCGCGATCCTGCAAGGTGACGTCAAAGCCTTTCAGCGCAGCCCAGGCGGCGATGTCGCCGCCCATCACGCCGGCGCCCACCACGTGCACGTGCCGAATACCGTGCTCGGTGCCGGCGCCCTGGTTCTTCAACCGCTCCTGCAGGAAGAACAGGCGGATCAGGTTGCGCGCGGTGGGCGTGGTCGCCAGCTTTGCCACCGAGCGCGCCTCCAGCTTCAGTCGCTGGCGGATGTCGCCGCCGCCCCGCTGCCATACGTCGATCAGCGCGAAGGGGGCGGGGTAGTGCTCCTTGCGCACCTTGGCGGCGGTCTGCTTCGTCACCATCGGCGCGAGGATCTGCCGCGCCGGCCAGCAGTTGGTGAGCCAAGCCCTGGCGCGGCGCATGAAGGGCCGCGCCTGCGGACGACGCAGCAGGGCGCGCGCCTCGGCCAGCAGTTCGTCGGGTGGTGCCACGCGATCGACCACGCCCAGCGCCAGCGCACGTTTCGCCGACAGCGACTTGCCTGTCAGCATCAGGGGCAGCGCCTCGGTGGCGCCGATCAGCCGTGGCAGGCGTGCCGTGCCGCCCCAGCCCGGGTGGATGCCCAGCATCACCTCGGGCAGGGCGATCTTCGTCTTGTCGTCATCCGCGGCGATGCGCTGGCGGCAGGCCAGGATCAACTCGGTGCCGCCGCCCATGCAGGCACCGTGCACTGCCGCCACTGTGGGGCAGGTCAGGCGCGCCAGTGCCTCGTACACCTTCTGGCCGTGCTCGATGTTCTCCAGCACGCTGCCCTGTTTCGCGTACTCCACGAACTCCTTGATGTCGGCGCCCACCGCGAAGCCGGCGGGCTTGGCGGAATGCACGATCACCCCGGCGGGCTGCTCGATCGCCAGCCGCTCGACGATCTGGCCCAGCTCGTCCAGCACGTCGCGGTTGATCGCGTTGACGCTGCTGCCGGCGCGGTCGAGGCTGAGCGTGACGATGCCGCGCTCGTCCAGGCTCGTTTTCCAATGGTTGAAGCGCAATCCTTCGAACATGGGCCGGGGAGAGTGGTGGACGAAGCCCGAACCATACCGTCCCGTCCGGACGAATGCGAGATGCGCGCCGGGCAGGGCTCGCACGTATTTGCGTCGGGTTTCGGAATCTTCCGATCGGTCGAATGTGAAGCGGTTCGCTCCGCGTGCTGGGGACAAGCCCCAGAATGGGCTGAAACCGTGGAGAATGCGCCATGCGTACCGGCCGACGGTGCACCACCCCGCCAGCCGGCGCCGAACGATCCTGGGAGCCGCGATGACATCGATGATGGACATGCCACTGCCATCTTCCGGTCACGACGTCTTCGAACGGATCCTTGCCGCGCCCGCCGGTGTGGTGGCGGTGCGCAGCGAGGATGGCGCCGCCCTGCTGGAACACTTCCGCGGCATCGCCCGCCACAGCGGGCAGGCGGTGTACCTGTGGCAACCGGGCCAGGGCCTGTCCAGCCTGCGCGACGCGCATGCGCGCGTGCCGGACGCGCAGCGCCTCGGCCAGGCGCTGCGCTACATGCAGCAGAGCATGCATTTCGGCGTCTACGTGCTGCAGGAACTGGAGTTGCCGCTGACGGCGCCCGACCTTGCCCTGCTGCGGCAGCTGGCGCGGGCGACTACCGGCCACCTGCGCCGTGTGGTGCTGCTCAACGCACCGCTGGCCCTGGTCGAGCAGTTGGGCGAGCTGATCACCTGCATCGACAGCGAACCCGAGTCGCCGCATCGCCTGCGCCTGCGTGACGGCCGCTGGCTGAGTTGAGAGCCTGATTATGGTCTCCAAACACCCCGCGTTGTCATGGAGTGGCCCCCCAGCGCCAGCGCGTGGCGCAGCGCCTGCCTGGCTGGCAGGTCAAGCCGCGCGCTGGCGCTGGGAGGCCACTCGGTGGCAACCCTGCGGGCCGGGTCTGTTTGCCCGCATGCCGGCGTCATCACTCGGTCGTGGACGGACGTCCACTCCTCGCTCCTCAAAGCCGAGTCCATCCCTGGACTCTCCCCGCGTACCTTCCTTCTTCCTTGGCCTGCGCGCAAACAGCTCCCGGCGCGGGGGGCTTGGAGACCACAATCAGGCTCTGAGACAGGCATGAGCGAAGGCATCCTCGTACTCGCTGCCCGGCGCGACCTCCGCCGCCGCCTGTTCGACGTGTTCGAGCAGTCGGGTCGCCGGCACATCCACAGTGCCCGCGATGCGCAGCACGCGGCGATCCTGCTGGAAGGGCGCCCGCCGCTGGATCTGATGGTGGCCGTGCTCGGCGACGATGCCGCACAGGCGCGCCAGTGCTGCGAGCAGTTGCGCGCGCTGGATGCCGGGGCCGGCGTACCGTTGCTGGCGATTCTCGACGAGGACGCGCCGTTGCAGGCCGCGCAATTGCCCGACGACATCGCCGGCTGGCTGCATGCGGCCCAGATCGAAGCCGAGCTGTTGACGCGCTGGCAGCAACTGCCGCCTGCCGCTGCGCCAGCGATGCCCGCGCAAGGCCGCAGTGCGGCGGAAAACGCACTGGCCCTGCTGGCGCGCATCTTCGCCACCAGCGGCGGCGGCGCCACCCGCGACGCCAGCGCACGGTTGCTGTTCGACGAGCTGGCGCTGGACTACCTCGCGGTGTGGCCGGTGCGCAACGAGGGCAGCGAGTTCCTGGCACCGTTGCTGCAGCTGTGGAACGGCGCGGAACCGGCGTGGCCGCCAGTCGAGGCGCAGCAGCTGTTGCAGCGCGTCCTCGACGGGGAGCCGGTGCTCTACCGCAGCGAGGCGATGCAGCGCGTGCCGACCGATCCGCTGCTGCCGTTGCTGGAGCTGTCCGGTTTCGTGGGCCTGCCGCTGCTCGACGAGCGCCGCGTGGTGCTGGGCGCGATGCTGGCCGGTACCCGGCGCGGCTTCGGCGACATGGCGATCGTCGAGCCGCTGCTGCGCTGCGCTGCGGCGCGCTTCGCGCAGGGGCTGGAGCTGGGGCTCACCCGCGAGCAGGGACGTGCCGAGGGCCTGCTCGATGCGCTCACCGGCCTGCCGAACCGCCTGCTGTTCGGCGACCGCCTGGAATCGATCCTGCGCGAGGCGGCGCGCAATGGCGAGTGTTTCGCCGTGCTGTTTGTCGACCTCGACCACTTCAAGGCGATCAACGACACCCACGGCCACGCCGCCGGCGACCAGGTGCTGCAGGAAGTCACCCGCCGCCTGCGCGGCAGCGTGCGCGCCTCCGACACGGTGGCGCGCTATGCCGGCGATGAGTTCACCGTGGTGTTGCGCCACATCGTGAAGAACGACGACGTGCAGCGGGTCGCCGAGAAGATCCTGCAGGTGGTGGCGGAGCCGCTGCAACTGGAGAACGGCACCCGCCTGCAGGTCGGCGTGTCGATCGGCGTGAGCTTCTTCCCCGACGACGCGGCCGATGCGGAAACCTTGCTCAAGCATGCCGACGAGGCGATGTACGCGGCCAAGCGCCAGGGCCGTAACAACTGCCGCATCTACGAGGTGAGCCCGGAGTATGCGCGCGAGCACGGCCTGGCGCTGCGCTCGCGCCTGCGCCATGCGCTGGGCAACGGCGAACTGCGCCTGGTCTACCAGCCGCAGGTCGGCACCGACAGCGAGGACATCGTGGGGATGGAGGCGCTGCTGCGCTGGGAGCACCCCGAGCTCGGGCCGATCAGTCCCGCGGTGTTCATCCCGCTGGCCGAGGAGACCGGCCTGATCGTGCCGATCGGCGAATGGGTGCTGCGCATGGCCTGCCGCCAGGCCCAGGAGTGGGAGCAGCGCTACGGCCTGCGCCTGCGTCTGGGCGTGAACCTGTCCGCGCTGCAGCTGATGGAGCCGAAGCTGCCGGCCACGGTGTTCCGCGCGCTGCAGGAAACCGGGCTCGACCCCACCCTGCTGGAGCTGGAGATCACCGAGAGCATCAGCATCAAGGCCGCGCCGAACCTGGTGGAGAACCTGCAGGCGCTGCACCGGCTGGGCTGCCGCATCGCGATCGACGACTTCGGCACCGGTGCCGCCTCGCTGGACTACCTGCGCAAGCTGCCGGCCGACCGCATCAAGGTCGACCAGAGCTTCGTGCGCAACATCGGCGTGGACCCGGACGACGAGGCGATCGTGCGCGCCACCATCGAGATGGCGCACCGGCTCGGCCGCAGCGTGGTGGCCGAGGGCGTGGAAACCGAGCAGCACCTGGCCTTCCTGCGCGCCCACGATTGCGACGAGCTGCAGGGTTACCTGTTCTGCCGGCCGCTGCCGGTGGTTTCCTTCGAGCGCCTGCTGGCCGAGCGCCAGCAACTGCTGGGCCAGCCGGCCGCCGTGCCGGCTTGAGCCGGGCTCCCGTCGTCCCCATGCTCGGTTGACCCGGACGGGTCAACCGATGACATAGCCGTACGTCAGGGTGGAATCGCTACACTCATGGCGACGCTGAACTTGCGCGCCCGGCCCCGGTCTGAGCAGCGCGCTCGTTCTGGCACAAGCTCCGCAGCGGAAGACAGCATTGACGACGGATACGGCCCGGACGGGCGAAAACGAACTGGATCGGGCACTGGTCGAACGCGTACAGGGCGGCGACAAGCGCGCTTTCGACCTGCTCGTGCGCAAATACCAGCACAAGGTGATCGGGCTGGTCTCGCGCTACGTGAGGAGTCACGCCGAGTGCGAGGACATCGCCCAGGAGTCCTTTATCCGCGCCTGGCGGGCGATCGGCTCGTTCCGCGGCGACAGCGCGTTCTACACCTGGCTCTACAAGATCGCGGTGAACACTGCCAAGAACCACCTGGTAGCCATGGGGCGGCGTCCGCCCACCGACGACATCGACGCCGAGGACGCCGTGTTTCTGTCCGGCGCCGAGCGCATGCACGACAGCGCCACCCCCGAGCGCGAGCTGATGCGGCAGGAAATTGAACATTCGGTGTTTTCCACTGTCCAAGCGCTGCCTGAGGAACTCAGGGTGGCCATCACGCTGCGCGAGGTGGACGGCCTGAGCTACGAGGAAATCGCCGAGGCGATGGGCTGCCCGATCGGTACGGTGCGTTCGCGCATCTTCCGGGCCCGCGAGGCGATCGACGAGAAGTTGCGGCCGTTGTTGTCGGATCGCGAGGAGCAGACATGAACCAGCCAGACCAGCATGCGCGTGAACACCTTTCGGCCGGCATCGACGGCGAGCTGTCCCACGAGGAACTGCGCTTCCTGCTGCGCCGGCTCGATCACGACGGCGAGCTGCGGCGCACGTGGGTGAGCTATCACGTCGCTCGCGATGGCCTGCGCAAGCAGCTGCCGCCGCTGGCCGAGGCCGGCTTCGTGTCGCGGGTGATGCTGGCGATCGAGCAGGAATCGGCCGTGGCCGCCGTGCCGCGCCACCATCGCTGGCTGCGCTGGTCGGCCGGTGGCGCGATCGCGGCGGGCGTCGCTGCCGCGGCACTGATGATCGCCCAGCCCACCGGCGATGCCGAACGGCACGCGACCCCGCTGACCGCGCAGGCTGCGCCGCCGGGCATGCCGGTGAAGAGCGCGCCAGCTGCCGCGCCGCAGCCGGAAGTGGCGGTGGTGCCGCCGTGGCTGAGCGGCAAGGCGCCCGGCCTGCTCAGCCAGCGCGCCTCGGCCACGCTGGCTGCGCCGGTCGATGCCGGCTTCTCGCCGTCGTACGGTGGTCGCGGCATGTCGCCGTTCCGCGCGCAGCGTTATCGCACGCTCGACAACCATGACGGCAGTTACCTGATCCTGCTCGACCCGGCCCAGCAGCAGGTGCCGGACGCTCCGCGCCAAGGCGCCAGCGCCCAGTAGGGCGGGACCGCGTGCACGCACCGCGGCCCGCCTCTCCATCCCGTTCCGCTCACCCACGACCCGACCAGGGTCGTCGGTGGTGCGTGTCCGTTCCCAAGCTTGAACCGATCCTAGGAGGTGTCATGAAATCGTCCATCCTGCGCAACTCCCGCCTGAGCCTGCTGGTCTGCTGCGCACTGGCCGGCACGGTCCTGGCCGTGCCGGTGGTGCAGGCCCAGTCGGCTTCCGCCGCGGCATCCCTGCCGGATTTCACCGGCATCGTGCAGAAGAACGCACCTGCCGTCGTGCAGGTGGAGGCGAAGTACAGCGGTCGCAGCAAGCCCGGCGTGCGCGGCATGTCGGGGCAGGGCGGCATGCCGAACGATCCGCAGGCCGAGCTGTTCCGACGCTTCTTCGGCATGCCGATGATGCCTTCGCCGGCGGAGCAGGCGCATACCTCGCTGGGCTCGGGTTTCATCATTTCCGCCGACGGCTACATCCTCACCAACAACCACGTGGTGGCCGATGCGGACAAGGTGATCGTGCGCCTGCAGGACCGGCGCATCCTCGACGCCAAGGTGGTGGGTACCGATCCCACCTACGACATCGCACTGCTCAAGGTCAGCGCGGGCGGCAGCCTGCCCACGGTGAGCATCGGCGACTCGCGTGGCCTGAAGCCCGGTCAGTGGGTGCTGGCGATCGGCTCGCCGTTCGGTTTCGACTACACCGTGACCCAGGGCATCGTGAGCGCGATCGGCCGCAACCTGGGCAGCCAGGACCAGCCCTACACCTCGTTCATCCAGACCGACGTGCCGATCAACCGCGGCAATTCCGGCGGCCCGCTGTTCAACCTGCAGGGCCAGGTGGTGGGCATCAACTCGCAGATCTATTCCGGCACGGGCGGCTACCAGGGGGTGTCGTTCTCGATCCCGATCGACGTGGCGATGAACGCTGTGGCGCAGCTCAAGACCAAGGGCTATGTGACGCGCGGCCAGCTGGGCGTGCTGGTCCAGGCCGTCGATGACGACATGGAGAAGGCCTACAGGCTGCCGGATGCTTCCGGCGCGGCGGTCGCCGAGGTGACCGCCGGCAGCGGCGCAGAGAAGGCCGGTATCCAGCTCGGCGACATCATCCTCGGCTATGACGGTCACGTGATCCGCAGTCCTTCCGACCTGCCGCCGCTGGTGGGCATGACCAAGCCCGGCACGCGGGTGCCGCTGGAGATCCTGCGCAACGGCAAGAAGGAAACCGTGCAGGTCACCATCGGCGCGATGCCGCGCGACCGGAATGCGGTCGACAACGGCGGAGCGGCGCCAGGCGCGAACAGCAGTGGCGCTGCCGCGCTGGGGATCACCGTGCAGCCGTTGGACGACGCCACCCGCAAGCAGATGGACCTGAAGCCCGGGCAGGGCGTGCTGGTCGGCGATGTCACCGGCGCGGTGGCGGCGCAGGCTGGCCTGCAGCCGGGCGACGTGATCCTGATGGTGAACCAGCAGCCGGTGGGCAGCGTGGAGGCGTTCCGCGCCGCGACGAAGGGCGTGAAGGCCGGTTCCACCGTCCTGCTGCTGGTGCGCCGCGACGGCCAGAACCGCTTCTTCGGCCTGACCGTGCCGGACGGCAAGTGATGGCGGCAGGCATGGGGTGCGACGGTTTTCGCCGAGGTCGCTCCCCATGCCGATGCGCAGGGTGCGGCGGCGGCGGCGGCCGGCGGTTCCATGCGACAATACCGGGTTCGCGCCGCCATTCCGGTGGCGCTCCCCAGGCAAGGCCGGCTTCGCGCGCTCCATGGAACTGATCCGCAATTTCTCCATCATCGCCCACATCGACCACGGCAAGTCCACGCTGGCGGATCGCATCATCCAGATCTGCGGCGGCCTCGCCGAGCGCGAGATGGAAGCGCAGGTGTTGGACAACAACCCGATCGAGCGCGAACGCGGCATCACCATCAAGGCGCAATCGGTGTCGCTGCCGTACAAGGCGCGCGACGGCAAGACCTACCAACTCAACTTCATCGACACCCCGGGCCACGTGGATTTTTCCTACGAGGTCAGCCGGTCGCTGGCCGCCTGCGAGGGCGCGCTGCTGGTGGTGGACGCCGCGCAGGGCGTGGAGGCGCAGTCCGTCGCGAACTGCTACACCGCGGTGGAAATGGGCCTGGAAGTGGTGCCGGTCTTGAACAAGATCGACCTGCCCACTGCCGACATCGAGAAGGTGAAGGGCGAGATCGAGGCGGTGATCGGCATCGACGCGACCGATGCCGTGGCGATCAGCGCCAAGACCGGCCTCAACGTGGTCGACGTGCTCGAAGCGATCGTGGCGCGCATCCCGCCGCCGAAGCCGCGCGACACCGACAAGCTGCAGGCGCTGATCATCGACTCCTGGTTCGACAACTACCTCGGCGTGATCTCGCTGGTGCGCGTGATGCAGGGCGAGATCAAGCCCGGCGACAAGTTGCTGGTGATGTCCACCGGACGCACCCACGAGGTGGACGAGGTGGGCGTGTTCACGCCCAAGCGCAAGAAGCTGGACAGGCTCGCGGCGGGCGAGGTGGGCTGGATCAACGCCTCGATCAAGGACGTGCACGGCGCGCCGGTGGGCGACACGCTCACGCATGCTGGTAAACCTGCCTCCGAACCGCTGCCTGGTTTCCAGACCATGCAGCCGCGCGTGTTCGCCGGCCTGTTTCCGGTCTCCGCGGACGATTTCCCGGCGATGCGCGAGGCGCTGGACAAGCTGCGCCTCAACGATGCCGCGCTGTTCTTCGAGCCGGAAAGCTCCGAGGCGATGGGCTTCGGCTTCCGCTGCGGCTTCCTCGGCATGCTGCACATGGAGATCGTACAGGAGCGGCTGGAGCGCGAGTACGACCTCAACCTCATCACCACCGCGCCCACCGTGGTGTACGAGGTGCTGAAGACCGACGGCACGGTGCTGGCGCTGGACAACCCGGCCAAGCTGCCGCCGGTGCCGCAGATCGAGGAGATCCGCGAGCCGGTCATCGTGGCCAGCATCCTCACTCCGCCGGACTACATCGGCAACATCGTCACGCTGTGCCAGGAAAAGCGCGGCGTACAGCGTTCGATCCAGTACCTGGCCAGCCAGGTGCAGATCACCTACGAGTTGCCGCTGGCCGAGGTGGTGCTGGACTTCTTCGACCGCCTGAAGTCGGTGTCGCGCGGCTACGCCTCGATGGACTACCACTTCGAGCGCTTCGACGCTGGTCCGTTCGTGCGCGTGGACGTGCTGATCAACGGCGACCGCGTGGATGCGCTTTCCCTCATCGTGCATCGTTCGCACGCGGATCGCCGTGGCCGCGAGCTGGTGGAGCGGATGAAGGACCTGATCCCGCGCCAGCAGTTCGACGTGGCGATCCAGGCGGCCGTGGGTGCCCAAATCATCGCGCGCTCCACGGTGAAGGCGCTGCGCAAGAATGTCCTGGCCAAGTGCTACGGTGGCGACGTCAGCCGCAAGAAGAAGCTCTTGGAGAAGCAGAAGGAAGGCAAGAAACGCATGAAACAGGTTGGCCGGGTGGAGATTCCGCAGGAAGCCTTCCTCGCCGTGTTGCGGACAGACAAATAAGTGGAGCGGGGAATCGGGAACGGGAAACAAGAGCCGGGCAAGCTGCCTCGCCTCACATGTTCCCTGTCCCCCGCCTTTCGATAGGAGCAAGGCATGGAATTCGATTTTTCCGCGATCCTGCTCGGCCTCACCGTGCTGTTCGGCGTGGTGTGGGGGCTGGATCGCCTGTTTTTCTACAGGAGGCGCAAGGCTCGCCTCGACGCAGCCGGCAGCGAGTACCGCGACCCGGCGCCGGTGGACTGGGCGCGCTCGCTGTTCCCGGTGGTGCTGGCGGTGCTGGTGCTGCGCTCCTTCGTGGCCGAGCCGTTCCGTATCCCTTCCGGTTCGATGATGCCCACGCTGGACGTGGGCGATTTCATCCTGGTCAACAAGTTTGCCTACGGCCTGCGCCTGCCGGCGTTCAACACCAAGTTCCTCGACCTCGGCGAACCGAAGCGCGGCGACGTGGTGGTGTTCCGCTTCCCCGGCTTCCTGTGCCGTGATGCGGGTGGCCACCTGGTGCGCAGCGGTGACATCAGCTGCGCCGATCCGCACGCGCCGGTGCCCAGCCAGAACTGGATCAAGCGCGTGATCGGCCTGCCCGGCGACAGCATCGAGAGCCACGGCCCGGACTTGCTGATCAACGGCAAGCCGGTGCAGGCCGACGAGATCGGCCCCTACGTGGGCAATCCGCAGCGCGACGAGGAGCGCCTGATGCTGGACATGGGCGCCACCGTGTGGACCGAGCATCTGCAGCGCGAGGACGGCAAGGTGGTCAATCACCTGGTGGCGCGCATGCCGGCCTATACCACGCCCAATTCGATTCCCAACGACAAGGTGCCCTCGAAGGTGCCGCCGGGTTGCTACCTCGTGATGGGCGACAACCGCAACAACAGCACCGACAGCCGCTGGTGGGGCTGCCTGCCGGAGCAGGACCTGGCGGGCAAGGCCTTCATGATCTGGATGAGCTGGAAGGGCTGGGGCACCGGTGGCGTGGACTTCCACCGCATCGGCACGATCATCCACTGATGTGATGCAGCCACTGCTGCATTCCGTGCGGCCGCTGGCATAATCGGCGCCAGCGGTCGCATGGGCATGCGGCTGCATGACGCAACCACAGCCGGTCGCACCGGTCGCATGGCGAGGGGACTATGAAAACGAAGCAGTCGGGCGTGACCCTGATCGGGTTCCTGGTGATCCTGCTGGTGGTGGGTTTCTTCGGCTACATGGCGATGAAGCTGGTGCCGTCCTATACCGAATACGGTGGCGTGGTGAAGGCGATGAACGGCATCGCCAGCTCCGGCACCAGCGGCAAGTCGCTGGACGAGATCCGCCGCGAGCTGTTGCGCAAGATGGATTTCCAGTACGTGGACGACGCCACCGTCAAGCCGACCGACATCACGATCAGCCGCGACAACGGCGGCACCAGCGTGCTGCACGTCGCCTACGACAAGGACATCCCGTTCATGTACAACATCGATTTCCTGCTGCACTTCGAGAAGAGCGTGCCGCTGCAGGGCAACGTGAACGAGTGAGTCGCCCCGCTTGACCCTGAACTACCGTTTCCGCGATCCCGAACTTGCTGCGCTGGCGTTGACCCACCGCAGCGTCGGCAAGCCGAACAACGAGCGCCTGGAGTTTCTCGGCGATGCCCTGCTGGGCGCCTTCGTGGCCGAGATGCTGTACGAGGTGCACCCGAAGGCCAGCGAAGGCGAGCTGTCGCGCCTGCGCGCGCAGCTGGTCAACGGCCAGGCGCTGGCGACGATCGCGCGCGAGCTGGAACTGGGCGATGCGCTGAAGCTCGGTCCTGGCGAATTGAAGAGTGGCGGTTTCCGCCGCGACTCCATCCTTGCCGATGCGTTCGAGGCTTCGCTGGCGGCGGTCTTCCTCGATGGTGGCCTCGACGCCTGTCGGCAGGTGGTGCGTGAGCTGTTCGCGGAACGCATCGCCGCGCTGCAACGCTCCTCCAAGGACGCCAAGACCCGCCTGCAGGAGTGGCTGCAGGGTCATGGCCACGCGCTGCCGCAGTACGAACTGGTCGATAGCCACGGCGAGGATCACGCCAAGGTCTTCGACGTGCGCTGCACGGTGACCGAGCCGCAGCTGTTCAGCGCCGAGGCCAGCGGCTCCAGCCGGCGCCAGGCCGAACAGGACGCTGCCGACGCCGTGCTGGCCCACTTGATCGAGCAGTCGCGCGCCGCCTGAGTGCGACCGCGTTTGCGCCGACTGCCTGCGGGCACGGGTTGGCGCACTACAATGCCGCATACCCGTCCGAGTACCCCTTCCCATGGATCATCCCATCGAATCCGGCGCCGACGGCGCGCTGCCGCACGCGGACTATCGCTGTGGCCTGGTCGCGCTGGCCGGCCGCCCGAACGTGGGCAAGTCGACCCTGCTCAACGCGCTGATCGGCTTCCGCCTCTCCATCGTCAGCCCGCGCCCGCAGACCACCCGCCACCGCATCCTCGGCATCGCCAGCAGCGAAGCCGGGCAGATCCTCTATGTCGACACGCCTGGTCTGCACCGCGGCGCCAAGCGGGCGATGAACCGCAGCCTCAACCGCGCCGCGCGCGCGGCGATCAGCGACGTCGACCTGGTGGTGCAGGTGATCGAGGCGGGCCGCTGGACCGACGAGGACGAGGCGCTGTACGCCGCGCTCACCGAGCAGAAGGCGCCGCGCCTGCTGGTCATCAACAAGGTGGACCTGAGCAAGGACAAGACGGCCCTGCTGCCGTTCGTGGCCGGCTTGAGCGAGCAGCACGACTACGACGAGATCCACTACGCCAGCGCGTTGAAAAAGAAGGGCCTGGCCGAACTGGAGCGGGCCATCCTCGCCCGCCTGCCGGTGCGCGCGCCGGTCTACGGCGAGGACGAGGTCACCGACCGCAGCGAGCGCTTCCTCGCCGCCGAGATGGTGCGCGAGCAGCTGATGCTGCGACTGGACCAGGAACTGCCCTATGCCACCACGGTGGAGATCGAGCAATTCAACGACCGCCCCGACGGCGTCGCCGAGATCCACGCGGTGATCTGGGTCGAACGCGCCGGCCAGAAGGCCATCGTGATCGGCCAGGGCGGCGCCCAGCTCAAGGCCATTGGCACGGCAGCGCGCCGCCACATGGAGCGCCTGTTCGAGCGCAAGGTCTTCCTCAAGCTGTGGGTGAAGGTGCGCGAGGGCTGGGTGGACGACGAGGCGATGCTGAAGAAGTTCGGCTATACGGATTAGGAGGGAGAGGTGAGGGGTGAGAAGTGAGAGAAAAGCCGGGGATGCTTCTCGCATCATCGCCATTCGCTTTTCGCTTCTTGCGCGCTCTCACTTCTCACTTCTCGTTCCTCACTCTTGATTTTTCATGCGCCTCGACCAGCAACCCGCCTACGTGCTGCATGCGCGGCCCTACCGCGAGACTTCGCTGCTGCTGGAATGCCTGACCCGCGACCACGGCCGGCTCGGCGTGGTGGCGCGCGGGGTGCGTGGCGAACGGGCAAAGTTGCGGCGGGCGCAACTGGAGCCATTCCAGCCGCTGGCGCTGGACCTGCTGTTGCGCGGCGAACTGGCCACGCTGACGGGCGCCGAGACGGTGGGCATGCCGCTGCGACTGGGTGGCGACCACGGCCTGGCGGGGCTCTACCTCAACGAGCTGGTGGTGCGGCTGACCGCGCGGCAGGACGCCCATCCGGCGCTGTTCGACGCCTATGCGCGCACGCTGGCGCGGCTGGCCGCGGACGAACCGGCGGGATGGACGTTGCGCCGTTTCGAGCGCGACCTGCTGGAGGCGATCGGCTACGGATTGCAATTGCGCCACGAGGCCGGTGGCGAGGAGGCGCTGCAGGCGCAGGCGCATTACCGCTACGACGTGGAGCAAGGCGCCGTGCGTTGCGCTGCCGGTGCGGCCCGTGCGGTGCGCGGCGGCGACCTGCTGGCGCTGGCCGAAGACCGCATGCCGGATCACGAGGGGGCGGCGGCGTTGCGCCGACTGATGCGCGAGGTGATCCGTTACCACCTGGGCGGGGGCGAACTGCGCGCGTGGAGCATGCTGGCGGGCGCGCAGCCGCGTCGTTGAGGCGTTGAGGCGGTTGGCGGCAGGGCTTGTTCAATGTCTCCGCGAGCTGCGTGAGGACATTGGACAGGCTCTCAGGTATCCAGAGCCTGCAGCGTGACCTGCACAGCGCTGCGGAATCGCGCGATGGCCGGGGCGACATCGTGCGGCTCCTCGCGCAGCCGCTGCTGCAGGCTGGCCACCTCGGCGGCCAACGCGGCGGTGCCGCAGAAACCGCAGGACGAACGCAGCCGGTGCAGCCGGTCGTCCAGCGCCGCATGGTCGCGAACCGGCATGCCCAGTTCCTGGTGCAGCAGGGCCAGCTCGCCACGCAGCAGCTGGCGCAGCGCCTGCATGGTGGTGGCGTCGCCGCTGGCCCGCAGTGCCGCCGCGTCGTCCAGCAGCGGCGTGGCGCCTGGCAGCAGGGCCAGCAGGCGCTGCAGCTCTGCGATGCCGCAGGGCTTGCGCAGCACCGCGTCGAAGCCGGCGGCCAGCAGTTCGCGGCGCTCGGTGGCCTCCAGCTCGGCGGAGCTGGCCACCGCGAGACTGCCGGCGGAACGGGCCTGGGCGTCGTCGCGCAGCGCCGCCAATACCTCGCGGGCGCCGGCGCCAGGCATGCGGCAGTCCAGCAGCAGCAGGTCGAAGGCCTCATGGCGGGCCAGTTGCAGCGCCTGCGTACCATCGGCGCAGTCCCGCACCTCGGCGCCCAGCGAGCGCAATCCGTCGCACAGGAAGCGGCGGCTGGCCTGATCGTCATCGGCCACCAGGATGCGTGGCGGCGGGAACGCGGCGGGGGCGACGGGCATGACCGAATCCTTGGTTCAGCTGGTTTTGGCAGAATGGCCCGACATGCGCCCGACATCAAGCCATCTGCTGCTGTGCCTGTTCCTGCTGTTCGGCCTCGGCCTGGGCTTGGCGGAGCCGGCGCGGGCGGACATCACGGTCGCCGCGAAACAGCTTAGTCTGCCGGGCCTGCGCCTGCAGGATCTGAGCGCCCGGCTCAGCGAGGATCCGGCCGGCGGCCTGCATCTGCAGCTGCAGGCCGGCCAGGCGGATATTGCCGCGATGGGCTGGCGGCGCGTGGGCCTGCACCTCGACGGCCGGTTGCAGCGCGATGCACAGCTGCGCTGGGTGTTCGACGGCCACGTGCAGTTGCGCGGCGCACCGGGCGGCGCGCTCGGCAACGCGCAGCTCACCTGGGTGGTTAATCCCGGCTCCGACACCATGCAGGTGGAACTGCAGCAGGACAAGGCGCAGGCCAACGCGTGGCTGCCGCTGGACCAGCTCAGCCACGCGAAGATCAGCCTGCGCCAGTTGCCGGCCGGCTGGCTGCAGGGCCTGCTCGGCACGGTCTGGTCCGGCCGGCTCGGCGCCGGTCGTCTGGACGCCGATCTCGCGCTGGACGCGGGCGACGCGGGGGTGCAGTCCTCCGGTGAGTTCACCCTGGCCGGCGTCGGCTTCGACACGCCCAGCGGCACCCTTGCGGGGCAGGGCATCAGCAGCAAGGGGCGCTTCGGTTTCGAGAGCGGCGACGACGGAGCCCGGATCAGCCTGCAAGGCAGCCTGGGCGGCGGCGAGCTGCTGCTGGGGCCGCTGTACGCGAAACTGCCCGCGCACCCTGTGCAGTTGGACATCGGCGCACGCGCCAGTCGCGGCGCGATCGAACTGGATCGCCTGCACGTGGACGATGCCGACGCGCTGCAACTGGACGGCGCGCTGGCGTTCGACGCCAGAGGCAACCTGCAGAAGCTGCAACTGGATCGCTTCCATGCCAGCTTGCCGGCGGCGTACGAACGTTACGGCCAGGCCTGGCTGGCCACGCTGGGCCTGCGTGACGTGCGCTCCGCGGGGCAGTTGAGCGGCAGCCTGGACCTGCGCAGCGACGGCCTGCACGCCTTCGCGTTCGACACCGACCGGCTGGACCTGGCCGACGGCGCGGGCCGCTTCGCGGTGAGCGACCTCCGCGGCAGCCTGGACTGGACGGCGCAGGGCGTTCGTCCCGCCACCACGCTGGGCTGGCAGGGCCTGCAGTTCTACCGCATTCCCAACGGCGCGGCGCAGTCGCACTGGCAGAGCCGCGACGGCACGTTGGCCTTGCAGCAGCCGCTCACCGTGCCGGTGCTGAAGGGGCAGTTGCGGCTGGCCAGCCTGGACTGGCGCCCGGCAGCGGCGAAGGGCCAGCGCCTCGCCACCAGCCTCACCGTCGCCGGCGTCGACATGGCCAGCTTCAGCCACGCGCTGGGCTGGCCGTCGTTCCCTGGCACGCTGGGCGGCGCGGTTCCCTCGCTGCGCTGGGTCGGCGATCGCTTCGAGCTGGCCGGCGGCCTGTCGGTGAACGTGTTCGGCGGCTTCGTGGACGTCACCCACCTCTCGCTGCAGCAGCCGTTCGGCGATGCGCCGATGCTGGCCGGCGACATCAGCCTCAGCCAGCTCGACCTCGGTGCGATCACCAGCGTGTTCGACTTCGGCAGCATCACCGGGCGGCTCGACGGCACCATCGACGATCTGCGCCTGGCGAACTGGAACCCGGTCGCGTTCAAGGCCTCGCTGCTTGCCGGCAGTGGCGGGCGGATCAGCCAGCGCGCGGTGAACAACCTCACCGCGGTGGGTGGGGGCAGCATGGCCGGCGGCCTGCAGGGCGCGATGCTGAAATTGTTCAAGACCTTCGGCTACAAGCGCATCGGCCTCAGCTGCACGCTGCGCGGCGCGATCTGCCAGATGGGCGGGCTGGAGAACGACGATGGCGGTTACACTATCGTCGAGGGCAGCGGCCTGCCGCATCTCGAGGTGATCGGCCACCAGACCCGGGTCGACTGGCCCACCCTGGTGCGACGCCTGCGCGAAGCCATCAACGGCCACGCGCCGGTGATCCGCTGAAGCCGTCGCGAACGTCCCCGTTCAAAGGAGTGGCACATGCGCAAGCTCACCTGCACCATCCTCGCCATGCTGGCCGTCGCACTGGTGGGTTGCGTCACGATCAACGTCTATTTCCCCGAGGCGGCGGCGCAGAAGGCCGCCGACCAGTTCATCGGCACCGTGCTCGACGGCAGCGGGCAAAAGGCGCCCGCTGCGGACAAGAACGCCCCGGCGCAGGACAGCCCGCCGCCCGCGCACCAGCCCTCGGCGATGCTGCTGGACCTGCTGGTACCGGCCGCCCAGGCCGCCGACGTGCCAAACCTGCGCGTGCAGACGCCGGCGGCGCAGGCGATCCACGAGCGGATGCGCACGCGCTTCGAGGGCTCGCTGAAGGCCCTGCTGGACAGCGGCGCGGTGGGCTTCACCCGCGACGGCATGGTCGTGATGCGCGATGCGGCCAAGGTGCCGCTCGCCGAACGTGCCCAGGCCAACGCCACCGTGGCCGACGAGAACCGCGACCGCGCCGCGCTTTACCGCGAGATCGCCAACGCCAACAACCATCCGGAGTGGGAGGCGCAGATCCGCGCCACCTTCGCGCAGACCTGGATCGAACATGCGCATGCCGGCTGGTACTACCAGGATGCCGCTGGCGCGTGGCAGCGCAAGTGAGCGCTTGATCCGCTTCGCCCGCTTGCGGGTACGCGGGGAGGCGTCACGGCTGGCGCCGGCATCGAGGAACGAGGCGGGGTTCCGGAGGGGAGGACGGGGTGGGCGCCTGTTGCAGCGTCGCGGGATGCAATCGGGGATAATGGCCGGTCTGCCCCTGCCGTGTTGAAACCCCGCAGACCATGTCCCGATCCAACTCCCGCCCCCGCGCGCCTGCACCCGAGCTCGAAGCCGACATCACCGACCTGGGCCACGACGGCCGTGGCGTCGCCCGCATCGACGGCAAGGCGGTGTTCGTCGCCGGTGCGCTCGAAGGCGAGCGGGTGCGCCTGCGCATCCGCCAGCGCCATCGCCATTTCGACGAAGCGGAAACCACCGAGGTGCTCAGCCCGTCGCCGCACCGCGTCGAACCGAAGTGTCCGCACTTCGGCCAATGCGGCGGCTGCTCGCTGCAACACCTGGACGCGGCGGCGCAGATCGCCGCCAAGCAGCGCGTGCTGGCCGACAACTTCGCGCGCATCGGCAAGGTGGAGCCGGCGCGGTGGCTGCCGCCACTCACCGACGAACCCTGGGGCTACCGCCGCAAGGGCCGGTTGTCGGTGCGCGCGGTGGCGAAGAAGGGGCGCGTGCTGGTCGGTTTTCGCGAGGAGGCCAATCCGCGCTACGTGGCCGACATTCGTCGCTGCGACGTGGTGCATCCGGCGCTGGGCGAAAAGATCGAATTGCTCGGCGACCTGGTCGGCACGCTGGATGCCGCCGCGGACATCCCGCAGATCGAGTTCGCCGCCGGCGACGACACCGTGGCACTGGTGTTTCGCCACCTGCAGCCGCTGAGTGAGCGCGACCGCGCGGCGCTGACCGCATTCGGCAAGACGCATGGCTTCGCGATCTACCTGCAGCCCGGCGGCCTGAGCAGCGTGCATCCGCTGTGGCCGGAGGCGCCGCGGCTGGCGTTCACGCTGTCGCCGGGTGGCGGCGCGCAGGACGTGGAGCTGGAGTTCCAGCCGCTGGACTTCGTGCAGGTCAACGCCGGCATGAACCGGAAGATGATGGCGCACGCGATGGAGCTGCTGGATCCGCAGGCCGGCGACCGCGTGCTCGACCTGTTCTGCGGCCTGGGCAACTTCACCCTGCCGATCGCGCGCCGCGTGGCCGAGGTGGCCGGCGTCGAGGGCGAGCACGGTCTGGTGTCGCGCGCTGCGGACAACGCGCGGCGCAACGGCATCGCCAACGCCAGCTTCCATGTCGCCAACCTGTTCGAGGACCAGCGCGGCACGGAGTGGGCGCGCCAGCCCTGGGACAAGCTGTTGCTCGACCCGCCGCGTGCCGGTGCCGACCAGGTGCTCGCCTACCTGCCGCACAAGGCGACCAACCGCATCGTCTACGTCTCCTGCCATCCCGCCTCGCTGGCGCGCGACGCCGGCATTCTGGTCGACCAGCATGGTTTCCGGCTCAGCGCGGCGGGCGTGATGGACATGTTCCCGCACACGGCGCACGTCGAGTCAATTGCGGTGTTCGAGCGGTAATGTCTGGGAGCGGCGTCTGCGGCG
>Ga0068856_100001806_pt1 | contig 22338 bp, 24 predicted proteins | sample KBSCornC62_FD_66595 | JGI IMG/M metagenome (GOLD analysis project Ga0068856, IMG submission 66595) | Corn rhizosphere microbial communities from Kellogg Biological Station, Michigan, USA - KBS Corn C6-2 | ecosystem: Host-associated > Plants > Roots > Rhizosphere > Soil ... | reverse complement strand
ACCTGAGCCGCTGTTATTAGTTAATCCTTGCAAAGTTTCGCCTATGTTTACCATGTTAGCTCCCGGATCTGAACCGATTGAGCCTTTGTTAATCACAACACGCTCTACAAAATACAGGAACAATGGGCTAAATGTCGCTGCACCAACATTGCTTGCACCTCCATAGGCGGGCTCGTCGGAAGTATTTGCAATTTCATGTGCCAGGGCTTGAGCCGCGCCGGTTCCGGTCGTAAGATTGGTGATTACGGGCACATTAGCAGTGTTCTTGTAGTAATACAACATTTCGTCTGTTTCGGCGCCGCAAAACCCTGTACATGCTCCCATTTGTCCCTGATCCCTGATCTGCGGGGTGTAAAGCAGGTATGAACTATAGGCAGTACCGTTGTAGGTTAGCCCATCGGATTGCAAGTGATTTTTAAAAAGACCGGAAGTAAACGCCGGAACACTGCTCCATTCAGATGGATTCATGGCATTTAAACCCATGCCATGCAAATTGGTTACTTCATTAGTGGCGGATGCGTCCGGATTAACCGCATCGGTGGTTTTTTTACAGCCATACCACATTACGCTGGTGACTGATAAGGCCACGAAGCCAAGAGTAAATCTTCTCATAAAAAGGGGTTTAATGAATGATGATTATTGAGTTAATTACTAATATAAGTAAACTCATTTGAAAGTTCATTGTTTTTCTTTCAACAAAAGGCATACCAAATAACACCGAAGTGGCTCTGTTTCAATAAGAAATCTTCGCAGAACTTATTAAACGACCATTGAAGCACGTTACGCTTGAATTCCACAACGATAGGCATTATCACATCGCCAACGGTTGCTACGGCCGGGCTATACAACTCGGGGCGCTTTGGCCACAGAATAAAAGGAATTGTTTTCCTGCTTATAGCCACGCCAGGATTATCCTCATTTACCAACTCCAGTTTGGCTAAGTAATTCTTTGATTTTCAAAGAGAAAAGTTATATTTATATAGCAAAAAATCGATCGCGATGATAAAGGTTAGCGTGTTTTACCCTTCTGGTGAAGGCAAAACTTTTGACATGGATTATTATTGCAACAAACACATTCCGTTTGTGCAGCAATTGATTGGCGATACCTGTAAAAAGGCGGAAGTTGAGCAGGGATTATCGGGCATGGCTCCCGGATATCAACCGGTATATCTGGCCATTGGGCATTTGCTTTTTGATAGTGTCGGCGACTTTACGGCTGCGTTTACTTACCATGGTCAAGCTATTGTGGCCGACGTACCCAATTTTACCAACAGTCAACCGGTGCTACAAGTTAACCAGGTTAAAATGCGTTAGACAGTTAATCGGCCTTAAGTAGCTACCGGCAAGCGTGTATGTTAAGCTTTTCAATGTTAAGTTTTAGCCGCCTCAAAACTAAGCCGTGCAGTAAAGCGTTATTTATTTTGTCATGGAAAGAACAGCAAAATCTTGTCGCTATTTTCGCCTTAGTGTGATGGGCCTTGCGGTATCCTATCTTTTGATCACTTTGGCCCACTTGTTCTTTGCCCCGCAATTTACGGGAGAACTTATTGCGGGTAACAATTCGGTTTCCAAAAGCAATTCTGAGCTGATCTATACCCTCATTCGAACCAATCGCTGCACTTTTAGCGAGAACAAAACCTTTCAACCGAGTATAAAAATGCTGCCTGTGCATTTTGCGCCCCATTTTAAACCAATTCAAAGGCCAGGTAATAACCTGGCATATATCGATTGTTTTCACGCCGATCGCCACTTTTCGTGGTTGTCAAACCGTATTCTCCGGATCTGATTTTAAGTTTCTTCCAGTAATCTATTCTATCATGGTTCCAGGGGCATTCCGGCCCCGGTGTGCCGTTGTTTAACTATTTATTCTGTAAACTTTAAAATCTAAGATCATGAAAAATCTCAAATATGCCATGCTTTTAAGTGCACTAAGCATGGCTGCTTGCTATACAAATGCGCAAGATATTTATCGCAATATTCCTTCCCCGGCAACCGCTAACTTTTCGGCAAAATACCCAGGTATAACCGTGAAAAACTGGAAAAAGGATTCGGGGGGGTATGAGGCATTATTCAAAATGAACAGAGAAAAATGCACTGCGTATTACGATCAAAGCGGCAACTGGACGCGTACCGAAATGAACCTTCCGTTAAGCAAATTACCTGCAAATATCAGGTATGCATTACGTCAAAGCAATTTCGCCAGTTATCATATCGATGACGTACGTAATGTTCACACGCCGGTGACCGACATGTATCGCCTTGAAGTTGATAATAACGGAGGAAACCCTGTTTCGTACACCGATTTCGGGTCTATGGACGACCGCCTTTTGTACTTTAGTCCGAGTGGTCATTTACTCGAAACAAAAAACAATAATCAGTGAATTCATAGGCGGTGCTGCCGCAATCAGCCCCGCCGTTTTCTTTATTTTAGATTCAACCAAATCACTGTAATATCCTCGCAATTTTGCTGTTACATTTTAAATCCTAAATTTGTTGTAATAGCCCAATACTCCCTTTTGTTGCATGTAGACTAATACCCCTATTCAATGTTGAAGAAGGTGAAAATTCCCACGTGCCGGCACTGCGGCGCCATCCTTAGCGAAAGACTCCCCAGGCCGCCATGGGTCAGAATACTACTATTCTGGCTACCATTAAAGCGATACTATTGCGGCAAATGTTTAAAAAGCAGCTATTTTGTTAAACCTGCCAGTAAATAACCGGTAAGGATTCGTACTAGGCATTTTCGGGATGCATCTGTCTGAATCCGGCTTTAAGTTCCTCAGCACTTGCTTTTGATCTTGTTTCACTAAACCCGAAGGTAAGTTCGTCTTTCCCTTCTTTCATTTGTTCAAAAACAGAGTCGACAAAATCGCTTACTGGTGGCGCATGGTCATGTAACCCTTTTCCGCCCAAATCTGTATTGAGGGCAGGGGGGATCATCTCGATCACTTCGATACCTTTGGGTTTCAGCAAATAACGCAGCGACCAGGTAAAGGAATGAAAGAACGCCTTTGTGGCCGAGTATACTGGCACTTTTGCAAATGGCGCAAACGAGAGACCTGAAGTAACATTAATAATTGTTTTGAGCGCCGGCAGTTGAATAAACAAATTGATGAGATGTAAAGGAGCTTCAATATTGGTTACAATTTCGGTTTTAGTACGCTCCATAAAATCGGGGTCGTCAATCTTCAGCCAGTTTTGAACACCTGCATTGTTGACCAAAATATTCAAATCCGGATGGCTACTTTTAATCCATTCAAAAAGCGCTTCACGATCTGCGTCTTCAGACAGGTCGCAGGTTTTGATAATAACCGTCGGATGCTTTGAATGAACCTCTTTCAAAACCGATTCGCGGCGGCCGCAAATAATTACTGTATTGCCCTCTTTGATAAATCTTTCGGTAAGTCCAAGGCCGATGCCGCTGGCCCCACCTGTAATTAAAATCTTGTTTCCTGATAATTGCATGATTTCTATTAGTTAGATGATGTACGAAGGTAGATTGGATGCCTGTAAATGTTCGTCGTCTGTTTGTAAAAACGCCATTAATTGTTTAAAAAAGCGGCTAATCCTCCAAATGCCAGGCATGGTTAATTTAAAGAGTTCACGAGCTTATTAAAAGAATATTATCAAAATATTAAATTAAATTATTTAGAATGAAAATATTTATCCTATTTTGGTATAAACCAACTATTCACAAAATCATGAAAAAAAATCTGTCACTTATCGTGGCCTTTATTTTGTCGGCCAGTTTTTGCTATGCCCAGAAGGGAAACAACCAGATCAGCGTCGGTGTTGAAACCAACTTTTTCCTGTCAAACGGTTACAGTAGTATTTACAATCCTGGCCTGGGAGGTAATGTTAAAGGGCTGTATGGATTGGGCGACGCTTCGCAGGTAACGCTTACTACCGGTTATACCTGGTATAGCGGAAAGTCTTCCTCACAGTACGGTAACCAATCATTGGGTCTTATCCCGATTTTGGCCGGATACCGTTACAATTTGAAATCGGGTTTTTATGGTGAGGGCCAGGCAGGACTTGCGATTCTCCGTACGAGTATTCCCGGGTTTTCATTTTCTCAAACCAACTTTGCTGCAGCTATCAACGCAGGGTACGTTTATAAGGGGTTCGATGCCAGTATACGTTACTATACAGAGGGCGATGTGATCAGTTTATTCGCCATACGTCTGGCTTATAATTTTTCCTTAGGCAAGTAGCATTTATTAATAAACCGCACTAAATTACCAGCCCGGAGTTTGCACTTCGGGCTTTTTATATTTCTAAAGATGACATTGTATTTTGAAAGCCTAATGTCGACCAGATAACAGCTTACTTTTTTACAGCATCTGTTTTCACAAAGCTTCCCACTACTTTGCGGATATGATCTATATCGAATGGTTTACCTACAAAAGCGTTCCAGCCGTAGTTGCCTATAGTATCAATGGCCCGGTGATGCGCCGAAAACAATACAACCGGGATATGCAGCGTGCCTGCATTGCTTTTAATCTGATAGGTTATTTCAGCTCCGTTACTGAGCCCCAGCATGTAATCAACCAGTATCACGTCAGGTCTGAAATGGTTGATCTCCGAAAAAATATCGTCAACATCGGCCAGGCAGCGAACTGTATAACCATCCTGCTCAAATATTTCGCGCACAACGTCACGGATATCTTTATCATCATCAATCACCAGTAGACGTTTTTCCATTACTATACCAATGTTTATAAACAAAAAATAGCCAGAACTTACTGACTATTTTTCTCATGAATTATTTGTATGCTTTTCGCAGATGGTATTAATAAAACCAACGTGCCTGGAAATGGTTTTAAATAATTGCAAAATTTCTCTACGCTAAACAAACATGCTCCATTCATGTTATTGTCAGACCAATTACTGATTAATGAATAAACATATTCTTATCGTTGAAGACAACGAAGACTTGCTTTCACTTTACCGCGACTTGCTGGAACCGAAAGGTTATCAAGTCTCTGTGCTGGCCGGTTCAGACAATATTATCAAACAGCTTATCAAATTGCAGCCCGATCTTGTTTTGCTGGATTTCCTTCTCGCAGGCGTCAATGGCGGCGAGCTTTGTAGCCAGATCAAAAAGAATAAAGCAACTTCGCGTATCCCGGTTATCATGATCTCGGCATATCCCAAGCTGGTAAATTCGCTGGGACATTATGGTTGGGATGATTTTATCAGCAAGCCATTTAACGTGAAAGAGTTTCAGCGAGTGATTGGTAAACACTCTTGTGACCCGGTTTCGTGAGGAAAATACAGCTTAACGATGCAGGTTAACTAAGTTTGACTATATTTAGGCGAACCAATATTAAAACCTTGTTTAAAACTTATCTTTTTATACTGGGATTTTTCTTAAGCTCTTCATTTTACGCTGCCGGTCAGGATCAAAAGCTGACAATAGAGCGTATTCGTTATTTCTATTATTTAAAAAGTCAATTGGCTAATAGAAACTGGCCTGGCTTTGGATTACCCCGGTATGATGTAACTCTGGCCTATTTTACCAAAAATCAAACCTACCTGATAGATCCCACGGGCCTGGTTAAAAGCAGGCGGACAGTCTCAAGCATTTATGATGACGGGAAAATTAGGATCGGCAAAACATCCAGACTTGACACGGTCGCGTTTCACATGGCTACTGCTTATGAGGATCGCCAGCAAGATATATTATGGTATCACAATCCTATAATGCTTTGCAGTGACCTGGAAACAACACGTAATTATGTGTCGGAAGTTCCCGATATTCAAACCTGGGCAACAATGGTGATGCACGAATATTTTCATGGTTTTCAATTCCGCCACCCGGCATTTCTTCGTTTCGCAAATGACTCTATATCAATAAGTAATTCCAGGCTGCAAAGCTATTACGATAGTTATCCCTGGTTCAAAGAGAGCGTAGAAAAGGAAAATGAGCTGCTGTTAAAGTGTTTGAAAGAGCATGATTTTTATAAAATTAAATCCCTGATCAAAAAATATATTTCTATGCGAAACCTTCGATTAAAGCAATTTAAGGAGCAGGAAAAATTTGAATTGGACTCCCAGGAAGATTTTTTGGAAAAGATGGAAGGCAGTGCCCGTTATATGGAATACCAGTTATACCTTGCGTTTAAACGTTTGCCGACTGAAAAGACATTAGCGAGCATGGATACCGCTTATAAGATGAATGCATACAAACATTTTCAAATTGAGGATAAACAATGGATGTACGAAAGCAATTCGATAAAGTATTTTTATTCAACTGGCTTTAACATCCTACGTCTGCTCGACAAATTACATGTGAATTATAAGCAGCACTTCTTTGATAATAACAGTTTAACGCCTAACCAATTAGTGGCCAATTTTGTTAAATAGCGCCAAATCCCAGCTAGGCCAACACCAGCCCCTCAGAGAGTGCTTTATTATACGTCTCTTCATCGAACTTGTAATAAGCCGGAGACCGATGGGCACCTATACTTCGCTTTTCATCGAGCTTGACGATGAGCCCTAATGAGATGAGCTTGTTGGGAAAATTGGAAGCGTTAAGCTGCTTGCCCGACATCACCTCGTAAAACATTTTGATCTCTTTCAAAGTAAACTTTTGCTGCAGCAGATTTTTACCGATAGGGAAGTGGTATAGATGCATCCTCATGGTAAACAGCGCCTCACGAATCATATCGTCGTGATCAAAGCCAAGCGGCGGCAGTTTGTCAACCGGAAACCAGCGGCACTCACTGGAGAAGAAATCAGCTTTTGGCATAGCGTTAGCAATATCGGTAATTGCATAGTAGCCGACGGAAACTGTCGGGCCATTGAGCCAGCCTTCTTCACCTATCCTAATGTTGGTCAGTTCATGAAATTTTCCCGCATCAACTGATGTCGGATGGTTCCTGTTGGGTTCGCTAAAAGCTTTAAATTGTTTGAGGAAAAGATTTTCGATTCCCGTGCGATCGGCAGTGGTTCTGGCTGCCGCCTGTTCCAAAGTTTCATCTTTGCGCACATAACCACCCGGCAGGCACCATCTGGTAAATACTTTATTGTTTACCAATAATAGTTGAAGCTCGCCGCCGTGGTAGCCGAAAATGGCGCAATCTACCGTGATATTTGGGCGGTAGTCGATATAGCCTTTCTTAAAAAAATCTTGCGTCTCCTGCCAGGTTTTCATGTTAGTACCAGCAATAAAGAATTTATTTATTAAAATTTAATAAATATATAAAAAGTTTTACATACCTTCATTTATTATTTTTTAACAAATAAAAGATAATTGGGGTGCCTCAAGCAGAAATCATAATTTTAAAATACTACAAACCAATTATTTAATTATCAAAATTTCCAATATGAGAACCAACAAACTACTGTTGTACGCGGCAGGTGCAGGCGCACTGGCGGCGGTATTCTCCTTTTCAAAAGGCAGGATAGCAAATCAACTTCCTGCTACGGTAATGGCCCATTCGGGCCTGATCAGAACCGATGGCGATGTTACCTACCGCGACCTCAACAAAAACGGTCAGCTGGATATATACGAAGATCCAAGGCAGCCAATTGAAGACCGCGTTCAGGACCTCCTCAAAAAGATGACCCTCGAGGAGAAGGCAGGTATGATGTTTTATGTACCTACGCGTGTGAACAAAGATGGCACTATTGAAGAAGAGCCTGCAAAGGATTTCCTCGCATCGATATCGCCCGTGGGGATGAAGGAAATGGATTTGCGCCACATTACGCACTTTAACCTGTTTGGCGTTCCGGCGCCGGATACTTTAGCCATTTGGTACAACCGCATGCAAAAGCATGCCGAAGCCACACGTTTAGGCATCCCGCTAACAATTTCTTCCGACCCGCGTAACCAGGGTGGGGCGGGTATTTTTGCCATGTCGGCAAAAACGTTTTCCATGTGGCCCGATCCGCTGGGCATGGCCGCAATCGGCGACGAAAAAGAAATGGAGCATTTTGCAGATATCTCACGCCAGGAATACTTGGCCACAGGTATACGCCAGGGTTTACACCCCCAGGTTGACCTGGCCACAGAACCACGCTGGCCGCGCATTTCGGGAACCTTTGGCGAGGATGCAGAATTGTCGTCACGCATGACTATTGCCTATATCAAAGGTTACCAGGGAGAAAAACTGAGCCCGAATAGCGTGGCTATGATGACCAAGCACTTCCCCGGTGGCGGTCCGCAAAAGGATGGTTTGGACCCGCACTTTGCTTTTCAAAAAGGGCAGGTTTATCCGGGTAACAATTTCAAATATCATTTGATACCTTTTGAAGCTGCTTTTAAAGCTGGTACGGCGGCCATTATGCCATACTATGGTGTGCCGATGGGGCAACCAAATACACCTGAGGTTGGCTTTTCTTATAACAAAGCCATCATTACCGACCTGTTGCGTAAACATTACCATTACGATGGTGTAGTTTGCACCGACTGGGGTCTGGTTAGCGACTCCAAGATTGGTCCGGTAGATTTTCCTGCAAGGGCCTGGGGAGTACAAAATCTGAGCAAAGAGGAACGCGTGCAAAAGATCATCGATGCAGGTGTTGATCAATTGGGCGGGGAAAGCCTGCCGGATGTTATCGTAAAACTGGTGAAGGACGGTAAATTGAGCGAAAAACGCATCGATGAATCAGTAACCAGGCTATTGCGCTTGAAGTTTGAGCTTGGCCTCTTCGACAACCCTTTTGTCGATGAAAAAAAGGCTGCGGCTATTGTAGGGTGCGACGAATTTATGAAGGCAGGCATGGATGCCCAGCGCAGGTCTATCACGTTGCTGAAGAATGACAACCATACTCTACCACTGGCTACGGGTAAGCTGAAGATTTATGTTAAAAATGTTAACCCGAAAATTGCAGCAGAATATGGTACAGTTGTAACTGATCCGAAACAAGCTGATATAGCCATCATCAGGCTACAGACTCCAAACTATCCGATACCCGAGGCAAAAGGTAACTTTATAGCCGGTATGTTCCATTGGGGTGACCTGGATTTCAAGGGCCAGCAATTACAGGATATTCTCGACCTGGAAAAATCTGTGCCTACAGTAGTCGATATTTATATCGACCGCCCGGCCGTTATACCTGAGATAAACCAGAATGCAAAAGCTTTGCTGGTGAATTTCGGATCGAATGATCGCGCGTTATTGGACGTGGTGTTCGGCAAATTCAAACCAGGCGGTCATTTGCCCATCGAACTGCCGTCATCAATGGAGGCCGTGCGCAATCAAAAAGAAGATATGCCTTATGATTCAAAGGATCCGTTGTATAAATTTGGAGCTGGCTTAAGCTACTAAACAATAAACCTTGAAAAAGGAAACGATAAGAAATATAGCGTGTACGCTGTTGGGACTGATGCTTGTTTTTACAGGCATCAGTCACCTCACTTTTGAGCGGGCCGAATTTAAGGCGCAAGTACCTGATTGGGTGCCATTGAGCGTTGATCTCGTCGTTATTGCTTCGGGTATCACGGAACTTGGCTTGGGGATTGCCTTGCTGGCAGCGCCCAAAAAGTATCGAGCCATAGTTGGACTACTAACGATGATATTTTTCATCGCCATCTTTCCGGGCAATATCGCGCAGTATATTGATCACCGAAGTGCTTTTGGACTTGATACCGATACCAAACGCCTGCTTCGACTGTTTTTCCAGCCGGTTTTTATCTATTGGGCATGGTGGAGCACCAGAAAATAACACAATAATAATTAATCTTACCAAAGAAAGCCCGGGGCGGAAGCTTCGGGTTTTTTGTTTAAAATGAAGAGCTTTATTCGTGCCGCCTGATCTGCGCCATAGTATCAAACTTCTTGGAAGACTCAATTTGCAACGGCGTATCGATATTGCATTCACAGTAGCCGCAGTAGTAGGTAGTTTGTTTGGTGCGTATTGCCTTGTAGACCAAATAGCTCCCGGCACCAAGGGCAGTTGCGGCTAATAGCGTGCTTATGATAAGACCGATAAATACCTCTGAATCTTCCTCGTCCGTTAGCAAACTTCGGAAGATAAAATACCAAACTATGATCGCAGCAAGGCATGCCGCGGCTCGCAGCAAGTATTTGCGCCGGCTAATCTTTGTCACATCATCGCTTTTACACATCGGGCACCGCAGGATCATTCTGTGTTAGGGTTTCATCAAAGGTAGCATTCCGGATTGAACAGAGACGCTAAACTTTACAAAAACTTCATTCCGCTCACCCAACAAATCAATTGATCGTGTTCTTATATTTATAGCAAACGTTATCCCTATGATTACTTATTCACTACAAGGGCAAAATGCCCTCATTACCGGCGCCGACAGCGGCATTGGCAAAGGCGTCGCCCTCGAACTGGCTAAAGCGGGCGCACGTGTCCTAATTAACCATGTTGACGCGCAGGAAATTGCTCAATTAACTGTGGACGAAATAGCCGCTGCCGGAGGCGAGGCATTTGAATTTCATGCCGATGTGAGTAATGAAGCCGAGGTGCAAGCGATGTATGCCGAAATGTTCAAGCGCTGGGGCACTATTGATATACTGGTAAACAATGCCGGCCTGCAACGTGACTCGCGCCTGGTGGATATGACGCTGGAGCAATGGCAAACTGTGATCAACATCAATCTCACAGGGCAGTTCCTTTGTGCCCGTGAAGCCGCCAGAGAATTTATTCGCAGGGGAGTAGTTAAAGAAAGGAGCAAGGCTGCAGGTAAGATCATTTGCATGAGCAGTGTGCACGAGGTAATTCCCTGGGGCGGTCACATCAACTATGCCACAAGTAAGGGTGGCGTAATGATGATGATGAAAAGCATGGCTCAGGAACTGGCGCCTCATAAGATCAGAGTGGTGAGCATTGGGCCGGGCGCAATTCAAACACCTATCAATCACGGTGCATGGGGTACTCCCGAATCATTAAATAAGTTGTTAACGCTAATACCTTATAATAGGATCGGTCAGCCCGAGGATATAGGCAGGCTTGCGGCGTGGCTAGCATCAGATGAGGCTGATTACATTACCGGCACCACCATTTTTATGGATGGAGGCATGACGCTTTATCCCGGATTTGCGGATAATGGATGATAGGCCTGGTTGTGTATCGTTGCCGTTCGTGAGGACACAAACGGGGGTGGGGAAAACAGGTTTTAAACCTTAAAATGGTAATATTTCTTCTCTTTTTTCATCGATAGATAAGCACTTTTATATTACTTTTGTCAGGAACAAAAGGCCATTTGTCATCAAATTGCAAGGAAATTGTTAAGAAAAGTACTTATTGTTAAATTTACACTAAGTACTTACTATCAGCATTGATAAATTGTCAAAAACACGTTTATTATTTGCCAATTTTTTAGGATAATGCGAAAAACGCTCCTATATTTATCAAAATATTATAAAAGTGTTCTTAAATTTTAGAAATACGCAATCGTGAAGTATTTTTGTTGCGGATTTAAAATTTAAGACAATGAAAAAATTATTCATAACCGCAGCAATCGCTACCTTGTTTAGCGCTAGTGTTTTTGCCGATGGCACCAACAAAAAAGCTCATACTGTAACCGTATCTTATACAGTAGTTAACAAATTTACAGCCGACTTCCCGAATGCAAAAGACATCACCTGGAACGTAAGCAACAACTACCAAAGAGCAGATTTCGTTCTGGAAGGTGTTGAAACTTCAGCTTTCTACAACATGCAAGGCGAATTTGTAGCAATTACCGAAGATGTAACTGCTAAGGCTGTTCCTGCATCTACTTTGAAAGAGATCAGCGAGAAATTCAAGGGCTATGCTGTTGATCACGTGATCGTTCTGCAAAACAACACTGAACTGAACCCTGATGCTGAGGAAACAGTTTATTTCGCTGATCTGAAGAAAGGCGAAAAAGAAGTATTAGTGCGCATTACTTCTGATGCTCACATCGAACTTTACAAAGAAGTAAAGTAATTTTTTCTAACTGAGTTAACTAAGCCATCCTGCGTTGCGGGTGGCTTTTTTTTTGTCCTTACCTTATCCCTCAGATCGTGACTGCGCAAATCAGGAGCAACAGTATTTAAGAAAGCTTGCATGTTGTTTTCCGTTTTAACATTTCCTGCACAAAACGTCATTTTTGAGCCAAAATCAAAACAATTACACCGTTCGGGCATTTATTAGGGTAAACTATAATTATGGCTAAAACCATTATCGTATCTAATAGGCTGCCGGTAAAAATCACTGAAAAGGACGGGGAATATCAAATGATACCCAGTGAGGGAGGACTTGCAACCGGTTTAGGTTCGATATATAAGCAGGGTGATAATGTGTGGATTGGCTGGCCGGGACATGAGGTCACCAATAAGAAAGATCGTGAAAAGATAACTGATCAACTGAAAGAGCAGAGCCTGATCCCCGTTTTTCTGACCCAGGAGGAAATTACCCAATATTACGAAGGCTTTTCTAATAACGTCCTATGGCCGGTATTCCACTATTATGCTTCTACCTATGCCAATTACGAGCAATCCAACTGGGACTATTACCAGCGGGTAAATGCGATATTTAAAGATGTGGTACTGAAGGTTGCCGAACCGGGCGACACCATTTGGGTACATGATTATCAGCTTTTGTTACTGCCAACATTGATCCGAAAGGAGCAACCCGAGCTTTCCATTGGTTTTTTCCTGCACATACCGTTTCCATCATATGAAATGTTCAGGCTGATACCCTGGCGTGCTGAATTGATGGAGGGTATTTTGGGCTCAGATATGATCGGTTTTCATACCTATGATGATGTGCGCCACTTTATCAATGCCGCAACACGTATTCTGCCGGTAAATTCATCGGCCAATATCCTAACCAAAGATGACCGCACAATCGTAGCCGAGGCTTTCCCTATTGGTATCGACGATAAAAAATATGCTTCGCTGCCTGATGAGCCCGAAGTGAAAAAGAACATCAAATTAATCAGGGACACATTTGGCAACACCAAACTGGTGCTTTGCGTCGACAGGCTCGATTATAGCAAGGGTATCTTACAACGCCTGCAGGCCATTGAATATATGCTGGAGCATTACCCTGAGACCAAAGAAAAAATAACATTTTACATGATCGTGGTGCCATCGCGTGATACTGTGCCGCAGTATGCCCACCTGCGCGATGAGATCGATAAACGCGTAGGGGGCATCAACTCCAATTACCGCACCATGGAGTGGACGCCGATTCATTATTTCTATCGTTCGTTCCCAATTGAAATGCTTTCTGCACTTTACTCAACCTCATCTGTTTGCCTGGTAACACCCATGCGTGACGGTATGAACCTGGTAAGCAAGGAGTATGTTGCAAGCCGCGTATACAACGATGGTGTATTGATACTCAGCGAGATGGCTGGCGCATCTAAAGAATTAATTGATGCACTGATAGTTAACCCGAACAATACCGAAGAAGTTGCCAAGACCATTATACGCGGAGTTTACATGCCGCTGGAAGAGCAGCGGACGCGCATGAAACAGATGCGCCAGATAGTTGCCAAATTCAATATTTCGCACTGGGTTAAAATATTTATGGATAAGCTGAATGAGGTGAAACAATTGCAGCGCTCAATGCAAACGAGGTATGTAAGCGCAAATACCGAGCAGTCCATCATTAATCGTTATATCAAGACCCGCAAGCGCATCATCTTCCTGGACTATGACGGCACTTTAGTGGATTTTAAAAGCAATATCGAACAGGCTAGTCCGGATAATGATCTGCATACGATACTGCGCCATTTATGCGAAGATCCATCCAACCACGTAGTATTGATCAGTGGCCGCAAGCATGAAAACCTGGATACCTGGTTTGATGAATATGACATCGACCTGGTGGCTGAACATGGCGCGTGGTTTAAAAAACAAGGTACCAAATGGCACCGGCTGCCCGGGCTTTCATCGCAATGGAAATTGGAGTTGCTGCCTATATTGGAAACTTATGTCGACCGTACACCCGGCTCGTTTATCGAGGATAAAAGCTATTCGCTGGTTTGGCACTACCGCAAAGCGCAAAAGGGCCTGGGTGAGCTCAGAGCGGGCGAGCTGATGAATAATCTTAAGTATGCTGCTATTGACAAAGGCTTGCAGTTGTTACCCGGAAACAAGGTAGTTGAGATCAAAAATGTGGAGATCAACAAAGGCAAAGCTGCTTTGACCATTGTCGACAACGAAAACTATGATTTTATTCTTGCACTGGGCGACGACTATACGGACGAGGATGTATTTAAAGCGCTTCCCGATAGCGCCATTACGATCAAGATCGGCAACAACGTATCTGCCGCCAAATTCTATATGCGCTCGCCGAATGAAGCCCGTAATTTACTGCGGCACTTGACGGAACAAAGCCATGTGGTTCATGCGGATAAGTAAAATGGTGAATGGTGAGTAGTGAATGGTCAATAACCGTCCGATCAAAAATTGCTTATTGACTACTCACTACTCACTACTCACTACTCACCATTCACCGCTTACCAATTAACTAATCACAGAAAAATCGGTCTATCCAGCTTCATCGCGATCCGGTAAGCAGCATTCATCAGACCCACATGGCTATATGCCTGCGGGAAATTGCCCCACTGGCTGCCGTCTGTTTCATCAACATCCTCGCTGAATAGTAACAGGTGATTGGAGAATTGCAGCAGGCTCTCGAATTCTTTAACCGCATCATCAACACGACCGACGGTTGCCAGTGCTTCCACATACCAGAAGGCACAGATGAGGAAAGTTGTTTTTGGCTTACCAAAATCGTCTTTATACAAATAGCGGTAGAATAGGCCTTTATTAGCTTTAAGCTCTTTTTCGAGCGCTACAAGGTGATCCTTCGCACGTTTTGAGGCAGGATCGAGATAGTTCATCATGATCAGTTGCAGCGTGCTGGCGTCGAGGTTTGAGTTCCCTGCTGAATTAGTATAAACCTTGCGTTTAGGATCATAACAGCTTTCGATATGTTTGGCGGCTTTTCTCTTTAACGACAAGGCTCGTTTTATCAGCGGTTTGTTTTCAATGGTCCGCGCCATTTTTTCCGCTGCCGAAGCGCCTGCCCATTGAAACAAATTACTGTAACAGTGGATATTGGCCATGTTGCGGAACTCCCAAATACCTGCATCTTTTTCGTCAATCGTCTTTTCTATCTTGTCCAATACAAAGCTAACCCAGCGGGCTGAATCCTTTCGTTCTGAAAAGATAAAACGGTGATCAGTATATAGAGGCAGGAGGGAGATCATCACCTGTCCATAAATATCATTCTGTATGTGCTCATATGCCTGGTTACCAATCCGTACAGGCTTATTGCCCATATAGCCATCCAGACCTGTTAGCACAGTTTCCGTCAACGTACTTTTCGCGGTAATGCTGTACAAAGGCTGGTATCTAAAATCTTCCGAAACGGAAATATCTGTGATATAGCCGAAGTATTTTTCCATTTCTTCGAAGTGACCGATGTGGTTCAGAGAAGTCAATACGTAATAGGTATCACGCAGCCAACAATAACGGTAGTCCCAGTTGCGGCCGCTTTCCGGTGATTCGGGCAAACTGGTTGTACTTGCTGCAATAATGGCCCCGGTGTCTTCAAACTGGTGTATTTTTAGCGCCAGCGCCGAACGGATCACATAAGGCTGATAAAAGCCTGCGATAGAGGAGTGTTTGATCCAGGTTTGCCAGTAACGCGTGGTTTCGTGCAAAAAATGGTCGGCGGTACTGACGAGCGGGGCCTCCAGGGGCTCGCCATAAGTCAATACCAGATACTTGCATTCATTTAACACAAAATATTGCTCATCAAACACATAGCTTACGGGAATATTGGTGGTCAGCCTCATATTTTCGGCGCCCCCTATGTATTGAATATGATTGCTGCCGCGATGTACATTGAGTTTAATATCTCCATAATCCGACATAGGCTCACATTTGATCTTGATGCGGGGGTATCCATCCAATGGCTCTATTTTCCTAACAAGCATCAGGGGTTTGTAATACCGCTGATAATTAAAGAAGCGGGGGGCAAAATCGGTGATTTTATACCTATGCCCACTCTTTTTAACAGTGATTTCGGTGACTAGTATATTGGTATTTTCCTGGTAGTACTGGTGTGAGTCGAAATCGCCTTCGGGCAGAATAGAGAACTCACCGCCCTTTTTCTTATCCAGCAACCCACCGAAAATAAAAGTACTATCGAATTTGGGCCAGCAAAGCCAGTCGACGTTGGTGTTCTTATTAATATGTGCCAGGAAGGCGCAATTGCCTATGATCCCGGTTTGATACGTATGACGTGCCATATTATAATTGGAATGTATCTGATAAGCTTTTAATTAGTTCCAACAACAATTAGTGCGGAATGTTTATGGAGGAATGTGCAGATATCCGCATGTGTAAATGTGCAGGTGCATTATGTGGCTGCAAATTTTATCATTTGCACATCCGCACATTTGCATATCATTTTATAATTCTTTTGCAATAATCACTATAAATTATACCTATTTTGTAGATATTAGAATTTTACCATTGCTTATTTCGGCAATGGGCGTAACTTTATCTTATTAACATAATTTATAAACATCAAAAACTACGAACATCATGAGCTTAAGATTAGGCGATGTGGCCCCAAATTTCAAGGCCAAAACATCAGAAGGCGAAATCGATTTTTACGAGTATCTCGGCAACAACTGGGGAGTACTGTTTTCGCATCCGGCAGACTATACACCTGTTTGCACCACCGAGTTAGGCAGGACAGCCGCGCTAAAAGACGAGTTTGAAAAACGTAATGTAAAGGTTATTGCACTGAGTGTTGACTCGGTTGAGTCGCACAAAGGCTGGATCAACGATATCAATGAAACACAGAATGTAGAGGTAAATTTCCCTATAATAGGGGATGAGAACCGCGAAATTGCGCTGGCTTATGATATGATTCATCCCAATGCATCATTAACCGCTACTGTGCGTTCGCTTTTTGTTATAGCACCCGATAAAACTATTAAACTGACCATTACATATCCTGCATCAACCGGCCGTAATTTCCAGGAAATATTGCGTGTTATTGATTCACTGCAACTTACAGCAAATTATAGCGTAGCTACTCCGGCCGACTGGAAAGAAGGGGAGGACGTCGTGATTACTCCGGCAATTAAAACGGAAGATATCCCGGCCAAATTTCCTAAAGGTCATAATATCATAAAGCCATATCTTCGAACTACACCACAACCCAATAAATAATTTAATTTTATTATTTCAATTATTTTATATATAATTGAGATAATTAGGGTTAATACATATTGCTTTCTGACATTTTATTGCAGTTTGGAATTGTCTGTTAATCTTGGGGCTAATTTTTTAATACTATTGACATATTATGAAAACTGGAAAAGTAAAATGGTTTAACACTCAAAAAGGCTACGGTTTCATCATTACCGATGAGGGCAAGGACCTGTTTGTGCACTTTAAAGATGTACAAGGCGGGGTAAATGCCATTAAAGATAACGACTCCGTAGAGTACGATGTGGAAGATGGCAGAAAAGGACCGCAAGCAGTAAAGGTGAAGAAGATATAAACCACTCTGAGCGAAGAAAAAAGCCCTTGCATAGTGTTGGGGCTTTTTTTATGCCGAAAATTTTTCCAATTTAGCCCAACCAATTATTACAATTTATGACTGAAATCGCAGCCATCAAATCAAATAGAAACATCTTCTTCCTCGTAATAGTAGCCTCATTGGGCTATTTTGTTGATATATATGACCTCTTGGTATTTTCCATTGTGCGGATGCCCAGTCTGCTTGAAATAGGCGTAAAAGCCGCCGACATAAAAAATGTGGGCATATCCATTCTCAACTGGCAAATGTTCGGGTTGCTTATCGGCGGCTTGCTTTGGGGGATAATGGGTGATAAACTTGGTCGCATTAAAGTTCTTTTTGGTTCGATCTTATTGTATTCAATAGCCAATTTCGTTAATGGCAGGGTGACAAGTGTTGACGAGTACATCATCGTTCGCTTCATTGCAGGTATAGGTTTGGCAGGAGAACTGGGCGCTGGTATAACTTTAGTTACCGAAACCATGAAGACTACCAAAAGAGGCTATGGCACTATGGTGGTTTCGGTTATCGGCCTGTTTGGGGCCGCTGCAGCAAACCTTGTGGCAAAAAACCTGGATTGGCACTGGGCATATTACGTAGGCGGGATATTGGGAATATTATTGTTGCTTTTGCGCTTAGGAACCTTCGAGTCTGGTTTATATAAAGAAGTTGAAAATCGCAATATATCAAGGGGAAATTTCCTGAAGTTGTTTACCAATTTTAAACGCTTTATCAAATACTTGTATTGTATCCTGGTTGGTTCGGCAAATTGGTTTGTAATCGGCATTTTGATCACCCTTTCACCCGAATTTGGTAAAGCGCTCGGAGCACCGGTGCCCTTAAATGCAGGTGACGGCGTATTTTACAGCTACATCGGTATAGCAATAGGTGGACTATTTGCGGGTTTATTGTCCCAAATTACCCGTTCGCGCCGGCTTACGGTAGTCGTATTCGTGCTTATCTCAGCATTAAGTGTCGTTGTTTATTTATCGGCTAAAGGCATAACTACAACGCAGTTTATGTGGTTAACGCTTTTCCTGGGCTTTGGGGTAGGCTATTGGCCTATTTTCGTAACCATACCAGCCGAGCAGTTCGGCACTAATATCCGGGCTACAGTAACAACTACAGTGCCTAATTTTATCAGGGCGTCGCTGATTCCCATCAGCGCTGCGTTCAAAGCCTTTTCCGCGAGCTATGACATGATTACCGCCGGGTATATCATGATGGCGATCTTAAGCGCGATAGCATTGTTCGCGGTAAGCCAGTTAAAGGAAAGTTTTCATAAGGACCTTGATTACGTTGAGCCTTTGTAGGTGTTGTTGACTAAGTTGATTGAGTTAAGCGGTTGATTGAATTTGAAACCGTCAATTGAATCTAACTTAATCAACTTAATCCTACTAAGTCAACCCAATCAACTAACTTCGCCCCATGATCACCAAAGAGCAGGTAGCAGCCGATTACCAAACCATACAGGATGAAATATGCCAGGCGCTGGAACAGTGCGACGGCAAGGGCAAATTTGAGAAAGAGGTTTGGGAGCGCGATGGAGGGGGCGGAGGTCGCACCCGGATACTGCAAAACGGTAATATCATTGAAAGGGGGGGCGTTAATTTCTCTGCCGTTTATGGCAAACTGCCTGAGGTAATGAAAAAGGCATTGAAGGTTGAGCAGGACGATTTTTTCGCTACAGGTGTTTCAATCGTTATTCACCCCAATCACCCTCTGGTGCCTATTATCCACATGAATATCCGGTATTTCGAGATGCCAGGTTCGGAAGTTAGGTGGTTCGGCGGCGGTATCGACCTGACACCACACTATATTTTTGATGAGGACGCGAAGTTCTTTCATAACTATCTAAAAACCACTTGCGACAGATTTCACCCCGATTTTTATCTCCGTTTTAAAACCTGGGCCGATGATTATTTCTTTATCAAGCATCGCAACGAAACTCGCGGTATCGGGGGTATTTTTTATGATAAGTTGACCACAGACGACAAGCTTAACTGGGAACAGGTATTTGAGTTTTCAAAAGCCGTAGGACGTTCTTTTGCACCGATCTACACAGAGCTGGTGAATCGAAACAGAAATAAGGAATTCACTGAAATGCAGCAGCAATGGCAGTACCAGCGCCGCAGCCGTTATGCTGAGTTTAACCTGGTTTATGATGCCGGAACTAAATTCGGACTTGAAACCAACGGGCGTATCGAATCGATACTGATGAGCCTGCCGCCGACCGCTAAATGGGTGTACAACTTTCAGGCGCAACCTGGCAGCGAGGAGGAGAAAACATTATCTTTACTCAAAAAAGGAATTAACTGGGTTTGATGAAAAAAATTGCCTTTGCTTTACTGTTGATTGTTATTGCTTCGTCGTTTTCGCCCGTTCAAACGCTCAAGGGTACCTGGCGATATATTGGCGGTATATACAATGGCAAAAAGGAGGGACCTACCAAACAATATACCCTTCAACGGAAATACACGGATGCTACGTTTGATGCTTATGTTGTCGAAAAAGAGAATAAGTCCGAAAAATATCAATCCGGTTATTATACACTTAAAAACGATTCCTGCATCGAAACCGAGACGTTCAGTAGTCAGCCTTCAAAACTTACGAATGTACCGGTTCATTACCGGTATGTGGTTCGGCACGATTCGCTGATCCTGACGGGGAAATTGCCTACGGGAATGGTGGTTGAGGAATATTGGAAGAAGCAAAAATGAGGTCAGATAGTGTCCTCACAGACGACGGAAAAAGGAAATGTAGATAACAATGATCGTTGGATATGAAATATACCCACATGGCAATAAAAGCCATATGACTGGTAGTTGTGACAAATTGTTTCCGTATCTGGAAGATGTCCCTAGATGTGTTGTTTGCGGCTACCGAACTGACTACCGCTATACCAACCCAAGTTTTCTTCTAAAAAACAAAATTCGAGACCTGTCTTCTACTTATGATGGCATTTATATAGCCTCTTTAAAGTTTAAAGAGTTTTGTAGCCGCTATGGTTATAAAAACTTAGTTTTTAAGCCACTTCCGAAAACGCCTAATTTTTTCCAGTTTTACGTTGAAGGCAATGTTATTGAGTACAAATTCAATTTCAACGAGAACTTTTGCAGCGCCTGCGAAATGTATGAAAGTGTAATTGGCCCTACGATGAATCTCGATCATATCACTGAACCTCTGAAAGACGGATTTTATCAATCTGATCTTTGGTTCGCCAGTGGCAATGAAAAGTCGCCTGTTTTAATTGTCGCTCCTAAAACGTTTCAAAATCTAAAGACAGAAAAGTTCAAGGATTTATGCGAGAAACAGATTGAAAAGTAAATGCTGGGCACGAAACATAGAAATGGTCTGCATAGTTGCCTGTGACGACACATGACAGAATAAAGGATAACAAATGAATAAGGATCGCTTAATTCAATTTATTCAAAACGTTTTTCCGGTAAGCACCAGCAAAGCCGAGCGCATAGCTGAGAATTATAAAGCAAAAGAAGTTGCCAGAAACGATTTTATACTGAAGGCAGGTGCGGTTTGCAGCGCGTCCTATTTTATCGAGGAAGGGCTCGTTCGGGCCTATACTTTTGATCTTGAGGGTAACGATGTCACCACGGCATTCTATCCCGAGAATACCTACGCTACTGATATGTTTTCGTTCTTCAAACAGGTTCCATCCGGGGAATACATGCAAGCTTTAACCGATTGCAAAACCTGGCGGCTCACTTACGAAGACATGCAGGATAGTTTCCATAATATTCCTGAGTTTCGTGAATTTGGCCGTTCGAATATCATCGACAACTACGGTTTATTAAAACGACGCATGTTATCATCTCTCCATGAAACCGCCGAAGAGCGCTATGCCAACCTGATCAATTCAAATCCCAGTATCCTGCAAAACGCGCCTCTTAAATACGTTGCGTCATACCTCGGAATCACTGACACTTCGCTGAGCCGGATAAGAAAGGATTTTGTCAGGAAATAGTCATCGGTTCCTTTCTTGCCATATGGCAAGTGCAGCCGGCAAATTTTGAATTTCATTTGTGCCATAATTCATTAAAAATCAATCAAAATGGCACATTACATTTCAGGCGCACCCTTTTGGGTAGTCATCCTTTTTATAGGAAGCTTTCTTGTTGCGCTAACTCCAATTGCAAACACCGCAAAACAAGCGGTCTTAAGCTCAGGAATGAGCATCGAAAAATCAAAAAATGTCCGATCGGGAGTTTTTATTTTTTTTCTGCTATGGCTTATCTATGCATCAGCTCTTGCTTTAACCGGGGGTTTATCATCCAACGCACTTCCGCCGAGAGTGATGCTTTTTACTACAGTTCCATTGACAATAATTCTTTTTTTGGGAGTCGGTAATACGGGGTTGTATAAAAGACTGCTTTATTCAACTTCGCTGGAATCATTGATCCGGATACATATTTTCAGGCTGGTAGGCGCATTTTTTATGATTCTATATTTCTACAGGGTTTTTCCTGCCGGGTTCGCTTTTTCAGCAAGTATGGGCGATATTATTACAGCCATTTTCGCCATTCCTGTGGCAAGGGCCGTGGCACAAAAGAAATCGTGGAGCATAAAAGCCGTTTATGCCTGGAACATTTTTGGCATACTGGATATTGTTTCTGCTGTAGGTTTTGCCATTGTTACTACTATAGCTGCTGCGCAAACTGGCGTGCGCGGCCCACAGGAAATGACGACATTCCCCTTTGTGTTTTACCCGGCTTTTGCACCTGCAACCATATTATTTTTACACTACGGAATTTTCAAAAAATTAAAGCAAGTGTCACGCGAGCAAAACTGATCAGTTTACCCGAAGGAAGCTTTTCTTTC
>Ga0068856_100001805_pt1 | contig 22343 bp, 22 predicted proteins | sample KBSCornC62_FD_66595 | JGI IMG/M metagenome (GOLD analysis project Ga0068856, IMG submission 66595) | Corn rhizosphere microbial communities from Kellogg Biological Station, Michigan, USA - KBS Corn C6-2 | ecosystem: Host-associated > Plants > Roots > Rhizosphere > Soil ... | reverse complement strand
CCCTGCTAAGTTGCTGCGCCTGCTGGTCTTCTGCCGAATTGTTTCTAAACAGCAAATCCTTCCAGCGCACGTCACCTACCGGGTGTATACTTTCGAAACCTACCAGATATGCCGGATCGTAAGCAGCTCTTTCGTTTCGGTTCGTTCGAGCTCGACTGTGCCTCGCGAGAACTTCGGAAAAACGGTCTCCGACTGAAACTCGAAGAGCAGCCCTTCCGCCTCCTGGCGGAATTGATCAGCCGACACGGAGACGTCGTTACACGCGAGGAACTTAGGAACACGCTCTGGTCCGATGACACATATGTCGATTTTGAGCGCGGCCTGACTCGAGTCATCAATAAAGTCCGGCTCACTCTCGCCGACGAAGCCATTAATCCACGCTTTATCGAGACGGTACCTCGTCGTGGATACCGGTTTGTGGCCCCGGTGTCAACGCTGGACAGATCGCAGGAGCTGCAGGACTCTTCGAGCCTCGCAACGAACGGGCCGGAATCCGTCGTTTCCTCGGTGCTCTCGAGCGAGGAGAACGCCTCGAATCCGGTCGGTCGCAACATCATCTGGCGAATTGCTTGGGCATTGATTGCAGTTGCCCTGACGGGATTAATCTGGTTCCGGCACGAGCGACCATCGGTTCCCCCTATTACCGCCATCGCCGTTCTCCCGGTGCATCATGTGGATGGGGACATAGCGGAAGGAACACTAGCCGAAAGCATAACTGACGAACTCATCATTTCCATATCGCGAATTCATTCATTGCGAGTTGTATCTCTTAGGTCCGTTATGCCTTACACGGAGAGCAAGAAAAGTCTCGCTGAGGTCGCACGCGAGCTAAAGGTGGATGGTCTCGTCGATAGCTCGCTGCACCTAACGGGCACTCGGACCCGCCTCACTGTACGACTGATCCGATTTCCGGCCGAACGCGCCGTGTGGTCCAGAACATACGAACCGGACGCAGCCAGCGGCATCGCCCTGCAAAATGAAATTGCGCAGAACATAGCCAGAGAAATAGGGGTCGTCGTGAGTTCTGACGATCGGAAGCGGCTTGTACAGCAAACGCTTGCTCTAGACCCGGCAGTTCAGGCCCTGTACACTAAGGGGCGTTTCTTGGCGACCGAACCTGGCAGGGATGCTATCGAACGGGGTATTCGGATCTTGCAAAAGGTAATCGAGACGGAACCCACTTATGCTCCGGCGTACGCCGCCCTCGCCGAGGGTTGGTTCGGCTTGTCGAGTGTCTACCTGCCTCCACTCGAGACAATGCCTAAAGCGCGTGCGTTTGCGCGAAAAGCCATTGAGTTGGATCCTGACTCTGACGATGCACGCGCCGTGCTGGGCCGCGTGCACGTGTTTTACGACTGGGATTGGGCCGCAGCCGAAGAACAGTTCCGGCAAGCGCTCGAATCGAACCCGAGTTCCGCCAACGCATACAAGGGAAGAGCCTGTTTAAGAATGGCCCAGGGCCGAACCGAGGAGGCTCTAAAGGATATCGATCTGGCGCTTCGAATTGACCCCAGGTCTTTGTGGTTGCACTTTATGGCAGTGGCATTCCGCGCAAACGCGCGCCGCTATGACGATGCTGTTGAGCAAGCCCGGCGATCGCTCGATTGGGAACCGCGATTCGGGCTGTTGCGGTCCTTTGTTGGCGTGATTTACGCCATGAAAGGGAACAGTGGAGATGCGGCCAGGGAAATGGAAGCCGGCGTTCAGCAGCAACGGCTTCCGACGTCAATCGGTTTCCTCGCTCTTGGAAGTGCAGTGGCAGGTCGGAGTATCGAAGCTGAGCGGGCGCTCTCGGACCTACTCTCAATTGCCGAGCACCAGTATGTGTGCCCGTTTGAAGTCGCTTCCGCGTATGCGAGCCTGCGCAAAAAGGACGAAGCCTTTGCCTGGCTCGCGAAGGGCATCGCCGATCGGGCCGATTGCATTATATGGCTTCGCGCAGAGCCCTGGCTGGATCCAATCCGGGACGACCCACGGTATGCAGCCCTGGTCCGCCAAATCTGGCTGCCCTAAGCACCGCCGCCATGCCATCAAAATTTCGGCTGTTCAATAGGATCGATCATTGTTGGCAAACGCAATAGTAGAATTCCTATAGGTCTTCCTATGAAGAAACGGGCTTTAGTCGGCCTGCTCGTCGTGCCGTCGCTTGTTGCGGCGGCGACGAAGCTCGATGGGAGCTATGTAGCCACGGCCTACGCCGTGACCGGGACAACAGCTTCCGGCGAATGGACGCATCGGCACGTGGTCGCCGCCGATCCCGACATACTGCCAATCGGTACGCGTATCAAGATCCATCATGCCGGGCGCTATTCGGGCGAATACGTGGTGGCCGATACCGGCGCCAAGATCCAAGGCCGGAAGCTCGATATCTACATGCCAAGCACCGAGGAGTGCAAACGATTTGGCGTGAAGCACGTAAAGGTGGAAGTGATCAAAGCAGGAGGCGGCACTCGGGCCGCAACGAAGGAAGCGGATCACGCGGTGAAAGCGGACGTGGACCGTGACGTGGAGAAAGGAGCCGTAGGCAATGCGGCAACGGAGCTCGATTGGAAGAAGAAAGCTCCTTCGGAACCCGGAACGGCCAAATAGACCTAGTGCATGTACCAGCCGCCATCTACGTTGAGCGATTGGCCGGTCATGGCGTCGCTCAACTCGCAGCTCAGAAAGAGGCAGGCGCGCGCGATATCGAGCGGCTCGAGACGCCTCTTAATGGACTGATGAGCCAGAAAATCCCGCTCGTCTTCGGCGGATACAAAATGCTTTTCGGACTCGGTGCGAATAGCTCCCGGGGTCACGCAATTTACGTAGATGTTGTGCTCGCCAAAGTCACGTGACAGCGCCCGCGTCAACCCGATGACGGCGCCTTTTGAAGCGACGTAGTGTGCCATCTTCCCGGTTCCCAGATGGAACGTCACGGAAGAGATATTAACGATCTTGCCAGATTTGCGGGCGATCATTTGCGGAAGAACAGCCTGCGTGGTGTGGAAGATGCTTTTGACATTCACATCCTGCATCTCATCCCACTGCTCCGGCGACATGCTCAAGAATGGTTGGCGCGGGAAGATGCCCGCATTGTTGACAAGAATGTCGACCGGGCCAAGCTCGTTGTGCGCGCGCTCGATGGCCCCGCGGATTGCCGCGCGGTCGCGGACATCGACGGCAATGGGAAGAGCACGGGCACCGCTGGCTTCAATTTTCGCGGCGGCGGCCTGATTCTGGACTTCGTCCCTGTCGAGCATCAGCACAGCCGCCCCATGCTGACCAAAAAGCTGAGCGATTCCCTGCCCTATTCCGGTGGCAGAGCCTGTGATAACGGCCACTTTCGATTTCAAAAGCATGAACACATGATCTTAGCGCCTTGGTACTCGAGCGGGGACTTTTACCGAGGACAAAAGCTTGGAATTTTGTTAGTATGAGCGCGGAGTACTCTATGGACCGACTCGAAGAACTCAAAAACAAATATCAAGCAGCTCTGCAAACGATTCAGCAGCGCGGCGTAGTCTTAAGTCACCTGCACGTCCAAGACAACAAACTCTTCATTCAAGGGTCGGCGCCCTCAGAAGAAATCAAAAACGAAGTCTGGAATCAGATCAAAGCGGCCGACGGCCAATTCAGCGATCTGACGTGTGACTTAAAAGTCGACTCCAGCTTACCCCAGCCACAAGCAGCAGCGGCGGCGGCAGCTGCCGGCGGAAGCACCGGAGGCCAAACATATACGGTGAAAGCGGGCGACACCCTTTCAAAGATTGCCAAAGAATTTTACGGAAACGCGAACGCCTACAGCAAGATTTTTGAGGCGAACAAGGATCAGCTCAGCAGTCCCGATCGAATCAACGTGGGGCAAGAGCTGAAGATTCCCTAGTTGGGCGCGGGGACGATCGAAGCGTTAATACAGGCGGCGCGCACGGCTCGGGAGCGCGCCCAAGCCGGTTTTTCGAAATTCAAAGTCGGCGCGGCGGTTGTAGATGAAGACGGCCGGATCTACACCGGCTGCAACATAGAGAGTGCCTCTTACGGGCTGACGATATGCGCTGAACGAGTAGCTGTGTTTAAGGCCATCTCAGAAGGCGCGTCGCCCTTGGTTTGCATGGCGATTGTGGCAGATACTGCTCAACTGACACCGCCTTGCGGAGCATGCCGCCAGATTCTTTGGGAATTCCTAGGCGACTCAGAACTGATTCTTACAAATCTGGCTGGCGCTACCGAGCGGCTGCGGATCGGCGAGATCTTTCCCCGTCCGTTTGACAGCTCCTTTCTGTAACGCGCGCGTGTTACGTTAGGGGCTGATTCATGGCCTGGTTCACACGGCAGAAGCCGCCAATCGAAGAGGGATCTCCTGACGAAAGTGAGAAGAGTGTTCGCACGGAAGGCCTGTGGCAGAAGTGCGATTCCTGCGGGCAGATTATTTGGCGCAAGACCGTCGAAGAGAACCAACAAGTGTGCCCGAAGTGCGGTTACCATTTTCGAATCGGCGCGCTGGATCGTTTGCAGCAGCTTTTCGATAATGGCGAGTACAACGAACATGACGCACGGCTGCGTTCGTCCGACCCTTTGTCCTTCGTAGATTCGAAGGCGTACACACAGCGGCTCGAAGAGATGCGGGAGGCCACCCAGTTGCCCGATGCCGTGGTTTGCGGCAGCGGCCTGCTCGATAACCGGCCGGTACAAATTTGCGCTCTAGACCTGAAGTTCATTGGCGGCAGCATGGGGGCCGTGGTAGGCGAGAAGATCACACGCGCGATCGAGCGCTGCCTGGAGCAGCGGACGCCGCTCATCATTGTCTCGGCCTCCGGGGGAGCCCGGATGCAGGAGGGCGCAATCAGCCTGATGCAGCTGGCCAAGCTCTCGGCCGCGCTCATGCAGCTTGATGAAGCCCGCCTGCCTTATATCAGTATCCTGACTGATCCGACCACCGGCGGCGTAACTGCGAGTTTTGCGATGCTCGGCGATTTGAATATCGCGGAACCGGGCGCGCTAATCGGGTTCGCTGGTCCGCGGGTGATCGAGCAGACCATCCGGCAGAAGCTGCCCGAGGGGTTTCAGCGCAGCGAGTTTCTGCTGGAGCACGGCTTCCTGGATGCGATCGTCAGGCGCAACGATCTGAAGAACTACGTCTCGAACGCCTTGCATTTCTTTGTGGGTTAGCTGGCGGGGCAGCGTGCGCCCTCCAGAAGGCGTCGACGATCACCGTTTCCAAATTCGCCGGCAGTTCTTTGCCTGCAGCGGGAAATATTTTGCGGAATATCATGGGACCGAGCAGCATTGCAGCACCCACAATAGGATCCAGATCGGGGAAAAGTCCTTGCTTGGCACCGCGCTTCAATAGGTTTGTGATCTGGCGAATCGGCGGTTCCATCACCCGCGCGCGCCAGGCATCGCCAAAGGCCCTGTTTCGCGCCGCATAAGCAATCAGGTGCGGCATCATTCGATTCTGTTGGTCCGACACTTTCGCCGATGGCCGATAGCTGAGCACAGCCTCGAGATCAGCGCGGATATCGCCGGAGTCGAACACCGGCCGGCTATCGACCTCATGTAGCTTGGTAAGAACATCCAGACAGAGAGCGGCCTTGTCCGGCCAATGTTTGTAGATGGTGGCCTTGCTGACGCCGGATTTTTCCGCGATGGCATCCATGCTCGTTGCGTCGATGCCCCGCTCGCAGAAGAGTTCCAACGCCGCGGCAAGAACGCTCTCGTGCGCCCGCAGACTGGGAGTTCTTGCCATGGTCAGATCTGGATTTTAGAAAACGAGTAACTTCCCAACAGCAAAAGCAACAGTGCCACCGCGGCCAACGCCAGGGCATCGGTAACCGGGCTAAAGTGTGAAAGTCCAAGAAATGCCGCGCGCAAACCATCCACGCCGTAGGTAAGCGGGTTGATGCGAGTAATGGCGGCGAGGATTTTGGGCAGATTGTTGAGGGGAAACAACGCGCCCGACAAAAAGAACAAAGGCATCACCAGAAAATTCATGACAAGCTGGAATCCTTGCATGTCCTGGAGCGTGGAGCCGATGGCCGTGCCGAGAGCCCCGAAGACGAGCGCCACCATGGCCATAAAAAATAGAGCCACTGGAATTACTGCCCAGTTTGCGGGCCGGAAGCCGGCGATTAGGCAGACAATCAAAACCAGCAGACCCTGTATGATCGCGACCGTGACGCTGCCGAGCGTCTTGCCAATCATGATCTGCAGGCGGGGTACGGGCGCCACCAGCGTCTCCTTCAAAAACCCGAATTGGCGATCCCACAACAAACCGATACCTGCGAAAACAGAGGAGAACAGTATAGTCATCGCGATAATCCCAGGCGCGATGAATTGCAGATAGCTTCCGTTGCCTGCTTTCATAAACACCGGGCCCAGGCCGAAACCGAGGGCGAAGAGATAGAGCGCCGGCTGCCCCAATGACGCAATAATCTGTACGCGCGACCGCTTATAGCGAAGCAGCTCGCGAAGCCAAAGAATATAAATGGTTTTCATTTAACGCTTCCACATCTTTCCGAATTGCCGCATCTGGTCCACGGAAGTAGCACTTTCATCGCGGATGGTCGCCCCGGTTAAAGCGAGAAACGCTTCCTCGAGTGAGCCGGTATTCGTCTTTTCCTTTAGTTCGGTAGGGGATCCGAGCGCAACGATTTTGCCATGGTCGATAACGGCGATCCGCTGCGCCACACGCTCCGCCTCGTCCATGTAATGAGTCGTGAGGAAGACCGTAACTCCTTCGCTTTCGTTCAAGTGTTTTACCTGTTTCCAGAGCTGGTTGCGGCTCTGCGGATCGAGACCCAAAGTGGGTTCATCGAGAAACAGGATAAGCGGAGCGTGCAGCAAGCCCCGAGCGATCTCGAGCCGGCGCTTCATGCCGCCTGAAAATTTCTTTACCAGTTCTCCGCGGCGCTCCCACAGATCGAATAGTTTGAGCACCATTTCCATCCGCTCGCGCCGCTGCTTGCGAGGCACGTGGTACAGCACACCATGTAAATCCAGATTTTCAAAAGCCGTCAACTCTCCATCGAGACTCGGATCTTGAAACACGATGCCGATCTGGCGCCGCACCTGCATCTGCTCGCGCAGCGGATCAAAGCCATTCACCTGAATCCGGCCTCCCGTAGGGGTGAGCAACGTGGTCAACATCTTAATGGTGGTGGTTTTCCCCGCCCCGTTGGGGCCGAGGAATGCGAAAATCTCGCCTTTTTGCACGTGAAAGGAAACGTCGTTCACAGCCAGATTTTCGCCGAACTTTTTCGTCAGGTTCGTGACGTGAATCATGCATAACAATACTAAACGGTTTAGTTATTGTCGTCAAGCAGAAAGTTCAATCGTGTCGTTAGCACGATAAATGTCCGGTCGAATTAGCACGGTATCTGTCCGCTTTTGAAAAGCGGCTGGAGACGCTGAAGGTTGGAAACAAGCCGAGCGATCTCCGCCGCGGAACTGGAGCGGATGATGAAACTGCAAGACGTGATTTTGAAGGCCATGGCGAAGAAGATTAGCTGGCTGGAAGCGGCCGAGATTATCGGCGTAAGTGACCGGACAATGAGGCGCATGCGCCAGCAATACGAAGAGTTTGGCTACAACGGACTGTTCGACCAGCGGTGCCGGAAGAGGGAATACCTACGCGTGCCGATGGAGACCGCCGAACGGGTGCTGGCGCTCTACCAAGAGACGTATTTCGATCTCAGCGTGCGGCATTTTCACGAGAAGCTGCGGGAGGAACACAGCATCGAGTTGAGCTACACGTGGGTGAAGCAGGCTTTGCAAGGAGCCGGCCTGGTGGCCCGGCGCAAGAAACGGGGCTCCCATCGCCGGCGGCGGCCGCGGCGACCCATGCCGGGAATGTTGCTGCACATCGATGGCAGCAAGCACCGCTGGTTCTCCGACGATCGCTACTGCGATCTGCTAGTGATTCTCGATGACGCGACCAGCGAGATCTATTACGCGCAACTGGTCGAAGAGGAATCGACGCGCACGGTCATGACCGGCTTAGGTGAGGTGATCGAAAGCCAAGGGCTATTCTGCGCATTGTACAGCGATCGCGGGAGCCATTTCTTTGTAACCCGGAAAGCCGGAGAGAAGGTCGATCCGTATCGGCCGACGCAGATCGGCAGAGCCATGAAGGAACTCGGCGTGCAAATGATCCCGGCGTATTCGCCGCAAGCGCGCGGCCGCTGTGAACGCAGCTTCGGTACCTGGCAGAACCGCTTGCCGCAGGAGTTGCGGCTGGCTGGGGTCAGCACGCTCGAGCAGGCCAACGCCTTTCTGCGCAAATGCTACATTGCCGAGTTCAATCGTAAGTTCACCAAACCCGCCGCCGAGAAAGGGACGGCCTTTCACAAATGCGGACGCAAGGATCTGGACTGGGTGTTCTCGATTCAAACCGACCGAACCGTAGCCCAGGACAATACGGTCACACTGCGGAACAGATGTCTGCAACTGGACAAGACTCGTTTCCGAAACACCTTAGCCGGATGCACGGTGACCCTCTGCGAGCACCTGGATGGAAGGCTGTCGGTGCGCTGGGGACCGCACTTGCTGACCACGATCGAACCCGAAGGAGCCGGTGGAAAAGACGGCACCTCCGGTGCCTTGGAAATCTCGCCTAAACCGCGAGATTCCCACTTTGCCCACCGTCCGACGGCGACGACGGGTACACTCAAAAAGGCAAAAACCAAAGCTGCCTGACCGGACAGAATACCGTGTCAATAAAACCGGACAGATTCAAAAGCTAACAACAGCAGAAAGTTCAATCGCGACAATGGAAAAAGATGCTGCAACTCGCAGGCGCAGGCAAGCGCTTCGGACACAAACTGTTATTCGATGAACTGGATTGGCTCGTCACACCCAAGGAGCGGACCGGCCTGGTGGGCGGCAATGGAACTGGTAAATCGACCCTGCTCAAGGTGATCGGCGGAATCGAATCGCTCGATTATGGATCGGTCTCTGCAATGAAGGGCATCCGTCTTGGCTACTTGCCACAGGACGGACTGCAGGTCAGCGGGCGGACGGTATTTGCGGAATGTCTCAGCGTGTTTGCGGGCGTGAAAGAGCTGGAGCAGGAAATCGAAGCGCTCACCGTGCGAATGAGCGAGCTCGACCCGGCCAGTGAAGAATACAGCCAGGTGGCGGATCGGTTTGAGCGCGCCGACAGCGAGTTTCGCACACGCGATGGGTATGCGATCGAGGCGCAAGTGGGCAGCGTGCTTTCGGGCTTGGGATTCGCCAAGGACGACTGGCTGCGCCAGACAGAGGAATTTTCGGGCGGCTGGCAGATGCGCATCGCGCTCGCCAAATTATTGCTTGAGAAACCGAACGTTCTCCTACTCGACGAACCCACGAATCACCTGGATCTCGAAGCGCGGAATTGGCTCGAAGACTACCTGGTGAATTACGAATATGCCTATGTCCTGATTTCCCACGACCGGTACTTTTTAGATGTCACCGTAAAGAAAATCGCCGAGATTTGGAACAAGAAAGTCACGTTCTACACGGGCGGCTACGAAAAATATCGCCAGCAGAAAGCCGAGCGGCTGGCACAACTCGAGGCGGCCCATAAGAACCAGCAGGACAGGATCCAGCAACTCGAGGCGTTCATCAATCGCTTCCGCTATCAAGCTACGAAAGCGAAGCAAGTACAAAGCCGGATCAAGGAACTCGAGCGCATTGAACGAATCGAACTGCCTCCCGAGGAAGAGACGATACATTTTTCGTTCCCGCAGCCGAAGCCGAGCGGCCGGATTGTGGCGCAATTCAAAAACGTGGCGAAGAGCTACGGTCCCAAAGCCGTTCTCCAGGATGTGAATTTCATCATGGAGCGAGGCGATCGCATCGCCCTGGTGGGCGTAAACGGAGCGGGTAAATCAACACTGATCAAATTGCTCGCCGGGACAGAACCGCTGACGCATGGCGAATACACATTGGGCCACAATGTGACGCCGGATTACTTCGCTCAGGATCAATACAAAGAATTGGACGTCAACGCGCGCGTCCTCGATGACCTCAGCTCGGCTGCTCCACGCACACCGCAAACCGAACTAAGGAACCTGCTTGGCTGCTTTCTGTTCAGCTCGGACGACGCCTTCAAACGGATTGGCGTGCTCTCCGGCGGTGAGCGCAACCGCTACGCACTAGCCCGCATGCTCCTGCATCCGGCCAATTTTCTGCTCCTCGATGAACCCACGAATCACCTCGATATGCGGGCCAAAGACGTGCTGCTCGAAGCGCTCGAAAAATTCACCGGAACGGTGGTCTTCGTTTCACACGATCGCTATTTTATTGAGCATCTGGCGACTCGCGTTTATGAGATCGCAGATGGGACCGTGCACGTATTTCCAGGCAACTATGCCGACTATTTGTGGCGTAAACAAGGCGGCGCGGAACGTACCCCAACGCTCGACGACGTCTTGGCCAGTGTTGCTCCGGCGGAAACGATACCGCTCGCGGCGCGTAGCGCTCCGGCGGCCAAACGCATCAATCCGATTAAGCTTCAGCGAATGCAGGAACAGGCCAAGCAGTTGGAGGGACGGATCGCCGAATTAGAAGGCGAGATGCAAACTGCGGAAATACGGCTTTCCGATTTCGTCGGCGCAGACGAAGCCTTGCGGCTTTCGAATCTGCTCGAAACGCAGCGCTCGGCGCTTGCCCAGGCAATGGCCGAATGGGAAGAACTAACGCAGCAGATTGAAGCGACGGCTTAGCGGAATTATTCCGGCAGCACCTGGGTATCACGTGGTCTCTTACGCTGCACTTCATCCCAGCGGCGCACCAGTTGCCGCCACTGATCGAGCGTGAGAACGCTCCGCAATTCGACGCTCATTTCAAGAAGTACACGGGATGAAGTAGCGCGTGCATTCGATAACCGATCAATTATTGCTTTGGCGGATTCCGGATTGACCTCGGGCTCGTTCATGAGATCTTCAAGCGCCCCATCGGCCTTACTCACGTTGTTGCGAGCATCGAGAAGGCGGTCCCGGTACGAACGTACGATCTGCCGTATCTTCTGGCTCTGCGCGGTATTCAATCCCAAGTCGCCCACTACCGGACTGTTCCACCAGGGGAAGCTCGCACGATTCTGTGCCGTGAGGCAAATGGCTGCGAGCAAGCCAAGCAGCAGCAAGCGAATGGATCTGGGTTTCATTCCTCAAACAGCGCGCGCAATGGCGCAGTAGACCGCGGCTCCGAATCGGCGGCCATACAACTTACATCCCGGGCCAGTTGAACGTCGCTCAACGGTGGGTTAGGCACGTCGTGCCGGGACCTTTGGTCGTACACTACTAGCCCGCCAGCGACAACCAGCAGCGTCGCCGCAGCCGGAGCCCAGCGACCGATCGAAATCCCGGTCCACCGATTCGCGGGCCGGCTCAACCGCGCGTAAATGCGGCGGCGTTGGGACATCAGAAAATCATGGCTTGCTATCTCGGGATCCGATTTCCCTAAGTCCGATTCCAGAGTGCGGCGCGCGGATTGCGCCGCGGACAACCGCGCCTGGCACTCGCGGCACACATTCAGATGCGCATCACTCGGACCGACACCATACAGGTGCTCTATCAACTCATCATCTGTCCAATGCCCTGACAGTCTGAACCCGATGCTCATAATTCCTCCGCACGTCTCAGCGACGCGGCTGGTAAAGATCTTTGAGTTCTTCCCTCATCTTAGTCAAAGCCCGGAACAGGTGGGCTTTCACCGTACCAACATCCAGTAGTAGTACGTCGGCAATGTCCTCAAGCGTCATGGCATCGTAATGCCGGAGCGAAAAAACAGCTCGCTGCCGCGCGGAAAGTTTACCGACGGCTATATCCAATCTTTGCTGGATTTGCCTTGCAAAAATCAGACGTTCGGCATCCGGCCCGGTGCCAGGGGCCATCCGCAGGATCAATTCCTCGTCCGCCGGGGCCGGCCGCCGTTGCCAAATTTTCCACGACCGCGACCGCAGCCGGTCCAGGCAGGTATTCACCGCGATGCGGGTAATCCACTTGCCCGGGCTCTGCATGTCGGCCGGGTCACTTTTGTCGCGGCTCAGCGCCTTAAAGGCCTTCAGGAAGCTATCCTGGGTCGCCGAATCGGCTTCGTCCGGGTCCTGGAGCAAGTGCCGGCACAGCAGGAAAATCCGCTTCTGTTCAGAAGCCATCCAACTGCCGAAATCTCGAAGGTCGTCACCAACGTGGATCTCGCCATCCAGTGGCTCGGCCATCACGCCCATCATAAGCCGTCACTTAGAAGGAACGCGGGATTGTGGCAATTGGTTTACAGGATTGCTATCTTTTGGCTGGCGCAGGAAATCCGTGTCAGCCGGAAGCTTGCAGGAGTCTCGCCGCGGCAGGTCAATTGCGTTGTCGCCAGTAATGGCCCTTACCCAGCGGATGTACGATTTGTTGGCTGCATCACTACAGTCCATCGGTACGTCCAAGCTAAAGTCATCGTCCACGCCGGACATGTTGAGAACGACACCTCTCGAACCCTTACGCAAGACAAGACGGGGCAGACCAGTGCCGTACACCCAGGACTCAAAAAACAGACTCAAATTTCGGTCCGGCTGCTCGGCGGGCACGAATCCGGCGGCCAGTTGCCGAAAATCCTCGTTGCTGATTGGCTTAGTTGCGTAGCGCTGAAGCATGCGGAGCTGTAGCTTCTGAAACCCCTCGTCCCCCAGACGCCAACGCAGCATGTGTAAGATCCATGCGCCCTTTTCGTAGGCGACGGCATGCCAGACATTCAGCCCATAATTGTCGAGCAGACGCTCACCGAAATCGACCGGCCCGGCAGACTCGACCGGCTTGCCGTCATGCTCCCGGCAAAGATCGTCCCGAAAGCTCGCGAGCGCGGCGTTCAGTTCCTCGTTTCCTTTGGTCCGTTCCAGATATAGAAGCGCGGAATAATTAGACATAGCCTCGAGTAGCCAAGCCGCGCGGTAATCCGCCTGACTGACAATATTGCCCCACCATTGATGGGCGAGTTCGTGAGGCAAGAGAGTCTCTGAAAAAAATGAATTGCGCCGCGGATCGCGCAGTTCAAATGGCCGATCTTCTTCCCGCATGTAGGCGATGCTGGAGAGGTAAATCAATCCGGGGAAGCCCTGGCCGAAATACCCCTCGATCGGAGAAATCGCCAAACTGCGAATGGGCAGAGGCATCCAGCGATGGGAATAGTAATCGAGCACACTGGCCGCCGCTGCCGGGATCGCCAGCGCCGGCTCCGGGTTGACCCCGCGATTGGCGTACACGTCGATCTCATAGGGTCCATGCGATTCGTTGGAAACGGTGTAATCACCGAGGTTAAAACCGGCCAGCGGCTCGGCGACGGGTGTCTTACGACGCACCATTCGCACTCCTTCACGGGTGTCCTCGCTGACCGGCTCGCCGGTTGCCACCAGGCGCAGATTCTCCGGACAATGAAAGATCAGGTCGAAAGTCGCGAGCGTTGGGCTGATGAACGGATACCACTGGTTGCGCTCATCGACAAAATAGCTTCCGGAACTGGTTTGGCGAATCACTGAGCCTTCATAGCGCACCTCGATTTCATGGTTTGTAGAGGGTTCGAGAGGCGACGTAGCAATCACCAGAAACGGACCGGCGCCCTTTGTTTCGAGGTTGCCGATCGACTTACGCTCGAATACTTCGGCCGGGATTCCATCGATTGCGGCGGATGTCACGTGCAAACGGGTCGCCAGGTTCAACATTACGACCGGACCACCGCTCTCGTCCGCCGTATAGGCGAAGTGCGCTGTCGACGACATGCTTAGATCGGGATGGATGGTTGTCTCTACTCTGTAATTTCTCAAGCGGCCCGGCTGATTGGTAAATGGCGCCGCGCCGCGTGGCCGAAAGCTAGTCCAGATCTGAAACCGTCGTTCGGCGTCCGGAGTGGCAGCCGATGGAATGCGACCAATCGAGACAGGCTCGAACTTTCCGGGATCGTATCCAATGTCGAAGGGACCCAGGTCGCGCCCGCCGATCATCCCATAGAAGAAGCCCAGCGCACTGGGATGATGGTCGAGTAGCGCTGCGATAAGGCGAACTTCGATGATCGAACTGTTATCCCGTAGAACGCTATTCACCTCCTGACCCAATTCCGGAGCGATGTCGGCCGCCGGATGGATGGGCCGCTGGGCGATCTGTTGGTGTAGTTCTTCAGCGGTATTGTCGGAAAAGAAAAAAACCGCAGAATTCAGGTGTTCATCCAGGTTGGGGCTCTTGGTGAAGTGCAGTAGAGAAGCGCGCTCGCTGCGCTGTGGCGGGAAGACCAGCACTTCTCCATCGCCTCCTTCCGAATGCGACGTGGTGAAAACTACCGCCACGCAGCGGCCTGCGAGCGGTTTTGTAAACGACAAGACTCCTTCAGTGAGATAAATTTTCAAATCGCCGCGGAATAGCTGAAGATCGCGGACGTGATAGGTCTGGGCCGGATCGATCGAAATCTGTTCGAGTTGGGCGGAGAGAGCGGCCGCAGTTTGTGGAACGCTGGCCCGCACCAGCCCGCATAGGGCCAAGGCGGCGAAAGCCAGGTACAACCGGTTCACAAACTACTATTTAATCTCGGAACTGGTGGGCGTGGCAGGATCCTGACTCCAATTTTCGCGGATGACACCCGTTTGGTCCGTGTAAAACGTGCGGCGGCCGGTGCTACCGAACGTCTTTGGCATGGCGCTGACAGCATAGCCCGAGGGAGTCTGGGTAACTGTGAAGTTATAGCCACTGGAGGATCCGGTGGCCAGGTTTGGGGGAATGAGACCAGCCGCTTCAGGTCCCTCGCCGCCACCAGAGGGCGGGGGTCCGAGCTGGGCGATGCTCGTCGCAAATTTGCCAAATTGCGACTGGTATTGGACTTCTGTTGTGTTGATCGTATTGAGCGTTTTTATCGCGGCCATTTCCTGGGCATGCATGCGCGATTTGCTCATCTGCGGCAGAGCGATCGAAAGAATGATCAAAATGATAGCGATAACGATCAGCAGTTCGATGAGGGAGAAACCACGCTGCTGCGGCCGGCGCCGATGGAAATCCTGGACCATACGATTCACATAATACGACGTTGCCTAGCCACTTATCGTTGTATAGACCATTTCTTAATGAGTGCGTCGAGCGCCTGAAGCCGCTCCCAAAAAGGAGCCAGGCGGTCGAGGCGCAAGGCGTTAGCACCGTCAGAGAGGGCGCGTTCCGGGGCGTCGTGCACTTCTACAAAGACGCCCGCAATGCCGGTCGCCACGGCGGCGCGGGCCAAAGGCTCGATAAATTCCGGTTGGCCGCCCGAAACTCCGGCACCGGCACCCGGAAGCTGGACGCTGTGGGTGGCATCGAATACCACTGGATAGCCCGTGGCCGCCAGGCGAGGTAACGTTCGCATGTCGACGACGAGGTTGTTATAGCCGAACGAGGATCCCCGCTCGGTCAAAATGATCTTGTCGTTGCCAGTGCTCGCGACCTTATCGGCGGCGTGAGCAAATTCGCCCGGTGACAAGAACTGACCCTTTTTGATGTTGACGGCACGACCGGTTTTACCCGCCTCGACGAGCAGGTCGGTCTGGCGCGACAAAAATGCCGGTATCTGGAGAATGTCCACACACTCGGCAGCCGATGCGGCCTGAGACGGCTCGTGGATGTCGGTCAGGACCGGGATACCGAGTTGGCGTACCTTACCGAGAATGCGCAGGCCTTCTGCCAGCCCCGGACCGCGATATGACGTCAGGCTGCTACGATTCGCTTTATCGAAAGAAGCCTTAAAGACAAACCGGCCGGCAATTTCCTGAATGGCGAGCGCCGTGCGCAGCACGTGCTCTTCACTCTCGATAACGCAGGGACCAGCAATGAGCGAAAGCGGCTCGGTATTCGAAAAAACTACCGGCCCAACTCCTACGTTCATTCGGCGTGCGAGTACTCAGGCGCCGGTATGCGGGCGTCCGGGAGACGATGTCTGCTTTCGCGCTGGCGCAACGCAGCTCCGAGGAAGGCCGTAAATAACGGATGGGGCTCGAGCGGCTTCGACTTGAATTCGGGATGAAATTGGCAACCCAGGAACCACGGATGATCCGGCACTTCGCAGATCTCGACGTACACGCCGTCCGGAGTCTGTCCGGTAAGCTGCAGCCCGCCGGCGGTTAACTGTCCTTCGAATTCGCGATTGAATTCGTAGCGATGGCGGTGCCGTTCGCTGATCTCAGCGCTTTGATAGGCACGCCGCGCAAGGCTGTCTTCTTTGAGCTGGCACGGATAAGCGCCCAGCCGCATGGTGCCACCCAATTCGTCAACGCCCTTCAATTCGCGCAGCTTGTAAATGACGCGATAAGGTGTGTTGGCATTGCACTCGGTGGTATCCGCGTCAGCCAAGCCGCAAACATTTCGGGCGAATTCGACAACCATGATCTGCATGCCGAGGCAAATGCCGAAATACGGAATCTTGTCCTCGCGCGCGCAGCGAATGGCGTGCTGCATGCCCTCCACGCCGCGTTTGCCAAAACCACCCGGAACCAGGATGCCATCAAAACTATGCAGATGCTTGCGGCACCCCGGCCATTCGAGCCGCTCCGATTCGATCCACTCGATATTGACCCGGGCTTTGTGCGCGATACCGGCGTGCAGCAGCGCTTCCTTCAGGCTCTTGTATGAATCCTCGTATTCGACATACTTGCCGACCAGCCCAATATTCACCTCGCGCTCCGGATTCTTCATGCGCTCGAGCATTTCGGTCCAGCGTGAGAGCTTGCGCGGTCCGGCATCCAGGTGGAGCATGCGGAGGATTGCGTCGTCGACGCCTTGATCGGCAAAGACCAGCGGAATTTCGTAGACCGAGTGAACGTCCTTGGCAGTAATGACACTGCGGACATCCACGTCACAGAACAGCGCGATCTTTTCCTTAACCTCCTGGGGCAACGCGCGCTCGGAGCGGCACAGCAGCATGTCCGGCTGAATACCTATAGCGCGCAGTTCCTTGACGCTGTGCTGCGTGGGCTTGGTTTTCAGTTCTTGGGCAGCGGCGATCCAGGGGACCAGGGTCAGGTGAACGAATAATGTGTTGTCCCGGCCTTCTTCATGGCGCATCTGGCGGATGGCTTCGATGAAGGGCAACGATTCGATGTCCCCCACGGTACCGCCGATCTCCACGATCGAGACATCCGCGTCGGCGCCCACTTTCCGGCAGGCGGCCTTGATTTCATTGGTCACGTGGGGAATCACTTGCACAGTCTTGCCGAGATAGTCGCCACGCCGTTCTCGGGTGATGATGTTTTCGTAGATCCGCCCTGAAGTCAGGTTATTTGCCTGGCTCAACGGCGCATGCGTAAATCGCTCGTAATGGCCGAGATCCAGATCAGTCTCAGCGCCATCGTCGGTAACGAAGACTTCGCCGTGTTGAAACGGGCTCATCGTGCCCGGATCGATGTTGAGATAGGGATCGAATTTTTGCAGGGCGACACGAAGACCGCGGCTTTCGAGCAGGCAGCCAATGGAAGCCGCGGCGATTCCCTTCCCCAACGACGAAACCACGCCACCGGTGACAAAAATGTACTTAGGCAACCAATCCCTCCGAAAGATTTCCCATCAACCAGACCCCAATGAATCGCTAACCGTGAAAAGCTGATTCACGCGCTCCAGATCCTCCGGCGTGTCAACGCCGAGTGACTCATAATCTGTGGCTACGACCCGGATACGATAACCATTCTCGAGAGCGCGCAACTGCTCCAGTCGTTCTGCCTCTTCGAGCGGTCCGGCTGTCAAATCCGGATAGCGCAGCAAAAATTCGCGGCGGTAGACATACAGGCCGATGTGCTTGAAGTAGATCGGCACCCCGGTGCGTCCGTCGCGCTCGTAGGGTATCGGACAGCGTGAAAAATAGATAGCGTCACCGAGCAAGTTCGTGACCACCTTGACAACGTTGGTGTTGACGATATCGGTGGGGTCGATGATCTGCTTCTTCAGCGTGCCCATATCGACGGCCTCATCGCCATGCACGGACAAGATGGCGGCATCGATGGCTTCAGGATCGATCAGCGGCTCATCACCTTGAATATTGACGTACAGGGCGGCATCCTCTGAGGAAGCGATTTCGGCCAGGCGATCGGTGCCAGAGGGATGATCTGCGCGCGTCATGCACACGCGACCTCCGAATTTATGAACAGCGTTGGCAATCCGGTCGTCGTCGGTCGCTACCAGTACATCGCTCAGATACCGCGACATGTTAGCCCGCTCCCAAACGTGCTCGATCATCGGCTTGCCGGCAAGCCTGGCGAGAGCTTTTCCTGGATACCTGGAGGAGGCAAATCGGGCGGGGATGACACCCAAAATCCGCGTCCGCACATCTGAGTGTAGCACTACATTCTTATTGCTAGGCGAATCCGGATTTCGCGCATCTATAGCGTTGAGATTTCAATAACTGGGAGTCTGCGCAGCCGGGCCTGCTCCAGAAAATGCCCGGTAACGTCATCGGGTCCACGCAGTTTTTTGTCCCAGACAACCAGAGCCAGCGCCACCGTATTGTTGGAGCTAGCCAGCGTTTGGGCCCGCTCTAGCAGTCGGATGTTGGTTTCGAGATAGCCGGTCTGTCCTTCGGGGACGTCCAGAATCTCCACGTTCACTTCTTCTAGCAGCCGGTCGAACATCTCCCCCCAAGTGCCCGGACGATCCACGACAGATGAACTGCGGAAGACGGCTGGTTCGGTTGGCAGTAGCACCACACGCTTCACGCTCAATTCGCCTGCGACGTCCAAGGCCAAAAGGTCTGAACCGCACGCCGCCGCCGACACTAGAAAGTCCGGCTTGCTCGCTTCGAAATATTTACGGATTCGCTGCCGCACCAGCTCGACATTAGCGGCGGGAAATCGCACAGCCGCAGCATTCGGCGCATCAAGCCGGCGTCCAGCCTGTACGAGAACCGGCCCGGCCGGTCTCCGTACAAGCGCATCGGCGACCCGCGTACCGCAACAAGCGAAAATCCACCAGCAGCGTAAAAGAATCTCCTACGAGATACTGGCACGTGTAACACGGTTCTCACCCTCGCCAAATATTTTGCAACTGCGTTCTCAAACCCTACATCTAAACTGCACTTGGGCGTTTCAAGTAACGGAGGCAATCCATGCACATACTATGGACTCTGCTGATCGGACTGGTGATCGGCGCGGTAGCTAAGTTTCTCATGCCGGGCAAAGACCCGGGTGGATTTATCATCACAATATTGCTTGGAATTGCCGGGTCGTTCCTGGCAACTTATCTCGGCAGAGCGTTGGGCTGGTATCAAGAAGGTGCAGGAGCCGGATTCATTATGTCGGTGATCGGGGCGATGCTACTGCTTCTGCTGTATCGTTTCATCGCCAAGCGTTCCACATCATAGAAGCGAAGAATCGGCAAATTCGAGCGCGGGACACTAAGGTCATGCAGGACTTTGAAGGTCTAGGCGTGTTTTACCTTGGTAACCCGGTCGACATCGTGAGCCGCGAAAAGACCGACCGTCCGTTACTTTACGAATCAAAAGATCTCGTAACGCACGCCGTCTGTGTCGGCATGACCGGCAGCGGCAAGACCGGTTTGTGTATTGGTCTCCTCGAAGAAGCGGCGATCGACGGCATACCCGCAATTGTCGTCGATCCGAAGGGCGATCTTACGAATCTTCTCCTCACGTTTCCGGGTTTGCGGGCCGAGGATTTTCGCCCTTGGATCAACGAAGACGAAGCGCGCACCAAAGGGTTGAATCCCGATGACTTCGCGAAGCAGCAGGCAGACCTTTGGGAAAAAAGCCTGGCTGCAGGCGGACAGGACGGAGCCAGAATCCAAAAGCTGCGCGATGCCGTCGACTTCACGATTTACACGCCGGGAAGTGACGCAGGAGGTCAAATTTCGATCCTAAGGTCGTTCGACAGTCCGGACGCAGCGTTGGCCGCCGACAAGGAGATGCTGCGCGACCGGATCGCGGCGACCGTTACAAGCCTGCTAGGTCTGATCGGAATCGATGCCGATCCAATCCAGAGCCGCGAGCACGTACTGCTATCGAATATCTTCGATGCGGCCTGGCGGGATGGCCGCAGTCTCGACTTGGCGGCGATCGTGACGCAAATACAAAATCCACCGTTTCAGAAAGCCGGGGTGATGGATCTCGAAACCTTCTATCCGGCGAAAGAGAGGTTCTCGCTCGCCATGGCCTTTAACGGCCTGCTGGCATCGCCCGGCTTCCAAAGCTGGCTTCAGGGCGCACCGCTCGACATCGGCACGCTACTGCACACAAAAGACGCCAAGCCGCGTGTATCGATCCTATCGATCGCTCACCTGAGCGATGCCGAGCGGATGTTTTTCGTGTCGCTCCTCCTGAACCAGGTGTTGGGCTGGGTTCGGTCGCAGCCAGGAACAGCCAGTCTGCGTGCGCTGCTTTACATGGATGAGATTTTCGGCTACTTCCCGCCGGTGGCTAATCCACCTTCGAAAAAGCCCCTGCTTACGCTGTTGAAGCAGGCCCGCGCCTCCGGTCTGGGTATAGTGCTTGCAACGCAGAATCCGGTGGATCTCGATTATAAAGGGCTCTCAAACACAGGCACCTGGTTCATCGGAAGGCTACAGACCGAACGCGATAAATTGCGGGTTCTCGAGGGGTTGGAGGGCGTCTCGAGCGACACCCACTCGCACTTCGATCGGGGCGAGATCGAGAAGATTTTGGCGGGGCTGGGCAATCGTACATTCCTGCTGAACAATGTGCGCGAGAACGGCCCACAACTTTTTCAGACTCGCTGGACCCTCTGTTATTTGCGTGGACCTATGACGCGCGATCAGATCCGGATTTTAATGGCACCGAAGCGGCTTCCCGAATCCGCGGCGGTGCAGGAAAAGCCCAGTCTATCGAGCCAAGCGCATTCGACTGCCCCGCCGGTACTACCGCCGGATATCCCGCAATATTTTGTCCCCGCGACTTCGACCGGAATAAGCGTCTACAAACCAGCGCTGGTGGGTGCGGCCAAACTCCACTATATGGACGACAAGCAGAAATTGGATGAGAGTCGCGACGTTGTAATGCTGGTCCCAATAGACAACGGCGCGACAGGAGTCGATTGGACACAGGCGAAGACACTTGATATCACCGTGGACGAACTCGAAAAAGAACCCGGCGACAACGCGCAATTCGCCAACCTGCCGGGAGCCGCCGCCAAAGCGAAGAACTATGCGCTCTGGAACAAAGCGTTCGTAACCTGGCTGTTCCAGACACAGAAGCTGGATCTGTTCGAAAGCCAGGCGCTCGGTGAACGTTCTAAACCAGGTGAGTCGGAACGAGATTTTCGCATCCGGCTGCAACAGACCGCCCGGGAACAGCGCGACAATATGGCCGCAGCCCTCCGGCAGAAATATGCTCCGAAGATGGCGGCCCTCGAGGAACGAAAGCGCCGGGCAGGCCTGGCAGCCGAGCAACAGAAAGCGCAGCGTAATCAGTCGATGATGCAGACCGCGGTCAGTGTAGGAGCCGGGCTTCTATCTGCTTTCATGGGTCGCAAGGCGCTCAGTGTAACAACCATGAACAAGGCAGCCACGGCGGCCAGGCAAGCAGGACGATCCTGGAAGGAATCGCAAGATGTGGAGCAGGCATCGGAGAATGTGGAGCAGCTTGCACAGCAGTCAGCAGAATTGGAAAAACAGTTTGATGCGGAACTGGCCAATCAGCAATCTAAAATGGATCCCGCAGCGGAACAGTTCAACACGGTTTCCGTGCGTTTGAAAAAGGCAAATATCGAGGTCAAGCTGGTCGCGCTCGCCTGGGCACCGCAATCGGAGCGGGCGGTCCTACTGAATCTACAACTGGCGAGTCAAACGTCGTAAGAGGTCACGAGGCTTCTAGTATGAACGGAATAAAGACCGCATTGCTGCTTGGATTGCTCAGCGGATGTCTATTGGTCGGCGGCCGCGCCATCGGGGGCGAACAAGGGCTGTTTTACGGCTTGCTTCTGGCGGTCGGGATGAATTTCTTCAGTTACTTCTTTTCGGAGAAGATGGCGTTGATGTCGGCCCGCGCGCAACCGGTCACGGAGACACAATATCCGGAAATCTATAGGCGGCTGGCGCCACTTGTGCGTCCTTTGGCCGAGCGTATGGAAATTCCTATGCCTAAGCTTTGGGTGACTCCGGATCTCTCTCCCAATGCCTTTGCCACAGGGCGCAATCCAACACACGCCTCGGTTGCCGTGACGTCGGGAATTTTGCAAATCATGAAGGACCGGGAATTGTCAGCGGTGCTCGCGCATGAACTGGGCCACGTGAAGAATAGAGACATTCTCATCAGTTCGATCGCGGCGACGCTAGCTTCCGCGATTACCTATCTCGCGCAAATGGCGATGTGGTTCGGCGGCGCGCGCGATGATCGAGACCGCCGCGGCGGCAACCCGTTTGCCATGCTCCTGATGA
>Ga0068856_100001803_pt1 | contig 22366 bp, 19 predicted proteins | sample KBSCornC62_FD_66595 | JGI IMG/M metagenome (GOLD analysis project Ga0068856, IMG submission 66595) | Corn rhizosphere microbial communities from Kellogg Biological Station, Michigan, USA - KBS Corn C6-2 | ecosystem: Host-associated > Plants > Roots > Rhizosphere > Soil ... | reverse complement strand
ATAAACGAAAGCTCATCGACAAACCCAAACCCCAAAACCGCCATTTGCCGCGACGAGCAGCCGCCACCTCGCTCCAAAGCTCCGCAGCGGCCAAAAGCGTCACAACCTCTCAGGATGAGGTGATTGTGAGGTTCAAGCCGCAGCCTACACCACCGTCCTGTGCCGCTCGATACACGTCCGCAGCACCTCGTCGACCGGCTTGTCCCACCAGGCGTCGGAAAAGATCTCGATCTCGGAATAGCCCGCAAAACCCTGCGCCTCGACCGCTGATCGAATCGACTTGATGTCGATCACGCCGTCGCCCATCATGCCGCGGTCGTTGAGGATGTCTTTTGTCGGCACCAGCCAGTCGCAGACATGGAACGCCAGCAGGCGGTCGCGTCCGGCGCGCGCGATCTGCGCCATCAGCTCCGGATCCCACCAGATGTGATAGACGTCGAGCGCCACGCCGAGCGCGCCTGAACGCTGCGGATCGAGCCGGTCGCAGATATCGAGCGCCTGTTTTGTCGTGTTGACGCAGGCGCGGTCGGCGGCATAGGCCGGATGCAGCGGCTCGATCGCCAGCGGTATGTTTGCCTGTTGCGCATATTCCATCATTTCGGCGATGGCGTCGTCGATTTGCGCCCGCGCGGCGGCGATGTCTTTTGACACCGCACTGCCCGGCCGCGAATATTGCGGCAAGCCGCCAACCACCAGCACGATGCAGGGCGCGCCCAGCGCCTTTGCCTCATCCACCGCGCGACGGTTGTCGTCGCGCACCTCATGGCGATGCGCCGCGTCGGACGTGAGCATGCCGCCGCGGCAATAGCCCGACAGCTCAAGCCCGGCATCGCGCACCGCACCGGCCGCGCGATCGAGCCCGATCGCCGCAACCTGGTCCCGCCAGGGATCGATGGCGCGGATGCCATGCCGCGCGCAGGCCTCGATGATCTCGGCCAGATCGCCCTGCTCGCGCAGCGTCGCGGTGTTCAGCGACAGCCAGCGATGATCCCGAGAAAAATCCCGCATCAGGGTTCGATGCCGCGCAGCGTGAGCACCGCCTTCATCCGCCGCGTCGCCAGTTCCGGATTGGCGAGCAGCCCGGCTTTGTCGGCCAGACGGAACAGTTCGGCGAGATGCAAGGTCGAGCGCGTGCTTTCCTGGCCGCCGACCATCGTAAAATGATCCTGATGGCCGTTGAGATAGGCCATGAACACGATGCCGGTTTTGTAGAACCGGGTCGGCGCTTTAAAAATGTGGCGCGACAGCGGCACGGTCGGCTCCAGCACGTCGCGGAAACCGGCCTCGTCGCCGGCAGTGAGCCGCGACAGCGCGTAGGAGGCCGCCGGCGCGATCGCATCGAAAATGCCGAGCAGGGCGTGCGAGAAACCCTGCGCGTCGCCCGCGATCAGCTCGGCATAATTGAAATCGTCGCCGGTATACATTTTGACCGACTTGTCGAGCCGGCGGCGCATGTCGATCTCGCGCTGCTTGTCGAGCAGCGAGACTTTGACGCCGTCGACCTTGGCGGCATTTGCGTTGATGATGCCGACCGCGATGTCCATCGCGTCGTCGAGACTTTTCGTGCCCCAGTAATTCGCCAATGCCGGGTCGAACATGTCGCCGAGCCAATGGATGATCACGGGCTCGCGCACCTGCGACAGCACGCGGTTGTAGACTTTGGCGTAGTCGTCGGCATTGCGGCCGAGCTTTGCCAGCGCGCGCGACGCCATCAGGATGATGCGGCCGCCGGCTTTTTCCACCGCCGATATCTGGGTCTCGTAGGCGCGAATCACGTCGTCGAGAGTTTTTGCGTCTTCCACCGCGAGGTGATCGGTGCCGGCGCCGGAAAACACCAGCGCGCCGCCCCTCGCCTTCGCGGCCGCCACCGAGCGCGTGATCAGTTCCAGCGAGGTCGGCCAGTCCAGCCCCATGCCGCGCTGCGCGGTGTCCATCGCCTCGGCGACGCCGAGGCCGAGGTCCCAGACATGCGCGCGGAACGCGATGGTCCTGTCCCAGTCGACGGCGGCCGTCAGCCACGGATCGACGTCGGCTTTGGGATCGGCCACCACATGCGCCGCCGAAAACGCCACGCGGTTCAGCGTGCCGCTAAGCTTGGCGGGGAACGTCCGCGACGCCGCGAGGCGATAGGTTTCGATCGCGCCATCAGCGGTCGGCAATTTCAGCGACAAGGACGAGACAGACATTACCGGTTTGTTCATGGTCCAAAAATTCCTCAAACCTTGATCGGCGTGACGTCGATCCAGCGCTTCTCGCGCCAGCTTTGCAGCGCGCATTCGGCGAGCTGCACGCCCTTGGCGCCTTCCAGCAGCGTGAACTTGTACGGCGCGTCCTCGCAGACATGGCGGATGAACATCTCCCACTGTTCCTTAAATCCGTTGTCGTAGCTGACGTTCTCCGGCAGCTTCTGCCAGTCGCCATAGAAATCGTGCAGGCGCTTCTCGTCCGGATTCCACACCGGCCGCGGCGTCGCCTGCCGCGCCTGGATCACGCAGTCGGTGAGGCCCGCGACCGCCGAGCCATGGGTGCCGTCGACCTGGAAGGTGACGAGGTCGTCGCGATAGACCCGCGTCACCCAGCTCATGTTGATGTGCGCGATAACGCCGCCCTTCAGCCGGAAGGTCGCGTAGGCGGAATCGTCGGCGGTCGCCTTGTAGCTCTTGTTGTTCTCGTCGAAGCGCTCGGGGATATCGGTGTTGCCGATGCAGACCACGCTCTCGACCTCGCCAAAGAGATTGTCGAGCACGTAGCGCCAGTGGCAGACCATGTCCAAAATAATGCCGCCGCCGTCCTCGCTGCGGTAATTCCACGACGGCCGCTGCGCCTCCTGCCAGCCGCCCTCGAACACCCAATAGCCGAACTCGCCGCGTACCGAGAGCATGCGGCCGAAGAAGCCGCTGTCGCGCAGGAAGGCGAGCTTCTTCAGGCCGGGCAGGAACAGCTTGTCCTGCACCGTGCCGTGCTTGACGCCCTTTGAATTGGCGAGTTTTACCACGGCCACCGCTTCTTCGAGATTGGTGGCGATCGGCTTCTCGCAATAGACATGCTTGCCGGCATTGATCGCCTTGGTCAGCAACGACGGCCGCGCCTGCGTGGTCGCGGCGTCGAAGAAGATGGCGTCGTTTTTGTCGGCCAGCGCCTTGTCGAGGTCGGTGGTCCAGCGCTCGACGTTAAAACGTTTGGCCAGTTGCTCGACCTTGCCGGCGTCGCGCCCGACCAGGATCGGATCGGGCACCATGCGGTCGCCATTTCCCAGCTGCACGCCACCCTGGTCGCGAATGGCAATGATCGAGCGGATCAGATGCTGGTTCAGCCCCATGCGGCCGGTGACCCCGTTCATGATCACGCCGAGACGTTTGGTTACCATTACGCTTGCTCCTTTATTCTTGCTTTTGTCGGTTCGAGAGGTGCCAGGGCCGACCAGTCCGGATGCACCGACGTCGCAAACCCCGGCGCGCGCAGCGATCCCGTCAGCAAATCGCCATCGTCAATTGAGAGGCGGATATTGTTTGCGCCTTCCGTGTAGAGAGCGGGATGCGCTGACAGAAACGCCTGCGCCTCGCCAACCGGCGCGCCCGCAAAGCCGTCGACATAATGATGGCCGTTGCGCTCGGCATGGGTCGTGCCGATCAGCGCGCCGAGCGCGAGGTCCTGCTGCACGCCGATGCCAGCCTGACAGGTCAGGTCCTCGGCCGTGACGAAGAAGTTTTCGCCGCCCGCGCTCCATTTCGCAGCCCGCGTCGCATTGACGATCGACTTGTAGATGCCCTTGCAGGATTTTGACGAGATGCCGCGGTAACCGAGCGCGCGCGCCGCATGGAATGCATCCCAGGAATCATCGGCCTCATCGATGATGAAATCGCGCCTCGCGAGTTTGCCGAGCGGCGAGGTTCGCGTGATGTCGCGCGGCATCGGCTGCTCGATATAGAGCAGTTTTGTGGCAATCGGCGCCAGCGCGCTGTCGCGCGCGAGCCGGTCGATCAGCGCGGCCAGCGCTGCGAGATCGGCATATTGCTCATTGGCATCGAGCGATACGTGATAGTCGCGACCGAGCGTCGCCAGCGCCTGTCCGATCCGGATCAGCCGCGCGGCATCGGCCTCGGGATCGCCGTTCAGCTTCAGCTTGAAAAAGCGCGCGCCGCTGTTCTCTTTGGAATCGGCAACACCGCCCTCGCCTTCGATCGTGTCGTCGAGCCCGACGGTGTGCCGGATCGCGACGCGATCGAGCGGTTTCCGCTCGGCAAGAAAATGCACGATGTCGCTGTCCCGCAAATCCGGCGACAGGCGGGCATCGATCCCCGCAATATTGCCGATCATGCCCTTGAAGAAGTTGATGCCGACCGCGCGCAACAGCGCATCCAAAATCGCCTTGTCGATTTCCGCCGGGCCATAGGCCGCGGCCAACGGCGGAATATCCTCCCTGGCGCAGGCCTCGACCTGCGCAGCGATACAGCTTGCATGCAATCCGAACGCGGTCTCGAAACCGGCATGCGCCAGATAGAGATCGCGCGCGATCAATAGCGAGCGCCGCAACTCGCTGACCGTTTCCTCCGGCGTCAGGTGCGCGCGCTTGTCGAACCATTTTGGCACCAGCATCTCGGCGCTGGCGCCGGTGAAAACGCCCTTACCCTCGACCTCGATTTCAGCGCGCACGAAAAGCTGCGGCGCGGCGTTGACCGTGACGGCGCCGAACCGGAACGGCCGGACAAACGTCACAGGCCGCTCGAAAAAGGCGATATCGCGCACGGTCAACCGGTGCGGCATGACAAAACCCGCCTTTAATCCAGAGCGCCCTGGGTGAAAAAATGCCTGCGGATGCGCTGCACCAGCTCGGTGAAGGCCGGCTCGGCCATCGCGTCGAGCGAGCGCGGCCGCGGCAGCGGCACGTCGTAGATCGCGGCGATCGCGCCGGGCCGCTCGGTCATGACCAGCACGCGGTCGGCGAGAAACACCGCTTCCGGAATCGAATGCGTGATCAGTAGCACCGTCTTGCCGGTCTCGCGCTGGATCCGCATCAGCTCGACATTCATGCGTTCGCGCGTCATGGCGTCGAGCGCGCCGAACGGCTCGTCCATCAGCATGATCTTGGGATCGTGCACCAGCGCGCGGCAGATCGAGGCGCGCTGCTGCATGCCGCCGGACAATTGCCAGGGCAGCTTCTTCTCAAAACCTTCCAGCCCGACCAGTTTCAACAGCGCCTTGGCCCGCGGCAGATATTTTTCACGCGAGAGCCGCTTCATGTCGATCGGCAGCATCACGTTGGCCAGGATGTTGCGCCACGGCAGCAGCAGCGAATTCTGGAACACGATGCCGACATTGCCGTGCGGGCTCGTGACTTTCTCGCCCTCGACCATGATCTCGCCGCCGGAAGGCGGCAGCAGGCCGGAGATCATTTTCAGCAGCGTCGACTTGCCGCAGCCAGACGGGCCGACCACGACAAAGAACTCGCCGCTGTTGATATGGAAATCCAGCGGCCGCAGCGACGGCACGTCGCCATCGCGCGACCGGTAGGTCTTTGACACGCCGGAGAGCTGAATGCCCGGCATGCCCACGGCGCGATCCGACACCACACGCAGATGCGCGGCGGACTCGCCTGTCTTGCTGGTCGCGGCGGTCATCACGTCGTCGTTCCCGCGACCACCAACAGCACCAACGTCATCCTGAGGTGCGAGCTCTTGCGAGCCTCGAAGGATGATTGTTGGCCCGTACCTGCGGCCCTCTTTCGAGACGCGCGCAATTGCGCGCTCCTCCAGCGACAACGGCGAAGCCGTTGCGCGGGGACGACGGCGGAGTGTGTGGACGACGATGGAGTCACGACCCGCCCTTCGGCAGATAGTCGTTGGTGTAAAACGCCTTCGGATTGTCCTTGGCCTTGGCGTCGAGGCCGCCATATTCGACCATCAGATTGACGCTGTCGGTCATGTTCTGGTCGGTGACCTGGAACGGCCGCTTGCCTTTTGTCTCGGGCGTCCGGTACAGCGGGATCGTCAGCTCAAAGCCTTGCGTCAGCGTGTCGATCTTGCCGCCCTTCGGGTTGGCATCGAGGATCGATTGCGCGGCGCCTTTTGGGTCCTTTTCCGCCGCCTCGACCGCCTTGGTGGTCGCATCCATGAAACGCTTGACCAGATCGGCGTGCGCCTTGACGTAGTCGGTGTTGGCGACGAGGCCGGAGGAAACCATGTTGATGCCGTAGTCGGCGAATTTGATCGGATAGACGTCCTTGCCGGTGGCGTCCTTGATCTTCATCGACTGGTCCATGACGTAGCCGAGCAACAAATCCGCCTGCCCGTTGATCACGGCGTTGAGCTTGGTCTGGCCGTCACCGGCCACCGTGGTGAAATCGCTTTCCTTCAGGCCGGTCTTCTTCAGGAACAGCGGCCAGATCTGCGTCATCGAATCCGCCGGCGTGATCGCCACCACCTTGCCCTTGATGTCCTCGGGCTTGCGGATGTTCTTGTCGACAAAACCCATCGCCGACATCGGGCTGGTCTGCAGCAGCACGCCGGTGGCGATGATCGGCGCGCCCTTGACCGCCGCGCGCATCATGGTCGGCACGTCGACATAGCCGAAATCTGCGGTCTTGGCCGCGACCGCCTGCGTGGTGGCCGCCGAGCCGCGGCCTTCCTGGATTTCGAGGTCGATGTTTTCGGCGGCGTAAATGCCCTTGACCTTGCCGTAATAGAACGGCGCGTGCTCGCCATAGACATACCAGTTCAGCATCAGCACGACCTTGTCGGCCGCCGCGGCCGGAGCCACCGCCGCCGCCATCCAGATCGCAGTCGCCGCAAACGCCGTCGCAAATCGCACCATGCCATCCTCCCGTTCGTGTTTTATCGCGGCCTGTTGCGGCCGCTGTTTTCGTTTGCCGCGTCAGGCGGCGAAAATGATGTCCTCGCGCTGGCTGACATGCCAGGGAATGACAAAGCGTTCGATGCGGTCGACGACCCAGAACAGGATCACGCCGAGCAGCGCCAGGATCACCAATGCCGCAAACATCGTCGGCAGGTCGAACGTGCCGATCGAGCGTTGCAGCACATAGCCGATACCGGAATTGGAGCCGACGAATTCGCCGACCACCGCGCCTACCACCGCGAGCGTCACCGAGACTTTCAGGCCGGAGAAGATCGAGGGCATCGCATGCGGCAGATTGACCGCGCAAAACACCTGAAAACGGCTGCCCTGCATCGCGCGCGCCAGATCGACCATATCAGGATCGACCGACTTGAAACCCTGCACGGCGGACACCACGACGGGGAAAAATCCGAGCAGAAACGCCGCGATCACCTTCGGGATGATGCCGAACCCGAACCACACCACGAACAGCGGCGCGATCGCCACTTTCGGCACCGATTGCGAGAATACCAAGAGCGGATAGATGTAGCTTTCCACCGTTTTCGAGCCCGCGATCAGCATCGCAATGGGAATCCCGAACGCCGCCGACGCCAGGAAGCCGCCCAGCGTCGCGTAGGTGGTGGGCCAGGTCTGCCGCAGCAATTCCGGCCAGTCGGTCCACAGCACGGCAACGACATCGGCGGGCGCCGGTATCTGGTAGGGCGGAATGTGAAACAGCCGGATCGACAGATCCCAGACGATGACGATGACGATCAGGAACAGAAACGGCCGGACCCACGCCGCATTCAGCGCTTGCGATACGCGCCCCTGGGCCCTCGGTTCAGCCAACGATAGCTCCCTGAATTACCAGCTTCTGTGGTACAAATTAACCCGTTGGATAATTACTGGCAAGCGGTTTTGCCTGCGGCAAAGCTGCGCCTTTCGTCGCCGTTGGGTCGAGCCAACGGGTCGGCTAAAAGGCCGCCCGATGACAGGCTCCGCGAAGCAATCGTGAGCCACAAGGAAGACTGGATTGCTTCGTCGCGGAGCCTGTCATCGGGCCCGCCGAAGGCGGGACCCGTTGGCTCCTCGCAATGACGATCTGTTCTGGCCTCATAGCCTGGATTGAGCCCAGCAGAATCCGCGAGCCACGTGCCACCAGCGAAGTCTATCCCGGATGTCACTTCGCTCATCCGGGCTACAAGTGCTGTTGATCACGCCTCCGACGGCGCCAGCGCCGCGGGCTCGCCGAACGACGCCGCGGACTTTCCGGTCAGCGCCGCCAGCACCAGGGCCACCATGTGCTCGAGGCGTTCGTCCCTCGCCTCCTTCTTCAGCAGGTCGCGGCCGAAGATCACGCTCAGCGTCGCGCTGTTCGACAGGTAGAAGAAGCTTAACGCCGCAATGGAGATGTAGAGCTGCACCGGATCGACCGGGACCAGGAAGTCGCCGCTTTCGACGCCGCGGATCACCACGGTGCGGATCATCTCGACGAACGGCGAGTGCATCGACTTGACCTTGGTCGAGCGCTTGAGGTGCCGCGCCCTGGCAAGGTTCTCGGTGTTGAGCAGCGCAAGGAATTCGGGATTACGCAGAAAGTAGTTCCAGGTAAAACTGATCAGCCGTTCGATCGCCTTGGGCGGATCGAGATGCTCCAGATCGAGGCCGCGCTCCTCGACCCGGATCTGCTCATAGGCGCCTTCGAGCACCGCGAGGTAGAGATCGTCCTTCTTGCCGACGTGGTAGTACAGCATGCGCTTGTTGGCGCCGGCCTTGGCGGCGATGCGGTCGACGCGGGCGCCGGCGAGGCCGTGGGTGGCAAATTCCTGCTTGGCGGCTTCGAGAATGCGAAGCCGCATGCCCTCCGGATCGCGCTGCCACTTCAGAATGCGTTTTGCCTTGGCCAAATTCAGCCGCCCATCGAATGCCCCCGTCGCCTGTAGCACGCATCGGGTGATTCAAGAAAGAAGGCAAGAACCAGGTAGAGGCAGCTTTCCCTGCCGGAGCTAAGGAAAGCTTGCGTCGGAAACTTACACGGGCTTCGGCGTCCGCTGCACCAGCAGCGTCGGCACGCCGCAGGTGCCGTTGCGCACCGTCATCACCCGGGTTCCCGGCTTGCGGCCGGGCCGCACCTCCGAGACGTCGACGCCGGCCTCGACGAGCCGCGCCCTCGTGGCGTCGATGTCGGCGACCCGCCAGCAAATGCCGCGCAGCCGGTCGGGCGCGGAAGCCTGCTCCTTTCCGGGCTTGTGCGCGATCTCGACGACGAGATCGCCGCAACGGAAGAACATCAGCCGGCCCCACTCCGGATGCGAGCGATCGAGCGCCATGTCGAGGCCGAGCCGGGCGCCATAGAGCGCGGCGGCTCGCTCCGGATCGGCGGTGCCGATCACGACATGGTCCATCGCGGTGATCGAGCTCGTACCGGTCCGCACCGAGAGCGGACGATCTTTTGCCCGCTCCAGGAAAAAGATCCGCACGCCGCGCGTCATGTCGGTGGCGGCGCGGGTCCGCTTCCACGACATCAGGGCGCCGGTCGCGGCATCCCGGCTTTCGGCGTCGGAGACCGGCTCCGGCTTGAGGGTCAGCCGGTCGAGCCGGCGATGCATCTTTTCGATGTCGTTGGTGCGAAAGCAGATGCTGGCAAGGCCTTCGCCCTGCGTTGCGAGCACGTTGCGCACGAGGTCGCCGCTGGCGCCGACGCCGTCCGGGGCCACCAGTTCGACCGTCATGTTGTCGAGCGTGAACAGCGCGCGCTGCGCGCCCTCGCCGCCATGACGCCACGATGGCGTGCGGCCGAACAGCGTCTGGTAGGCGCTTGTCGCGGCCTCGATCTCGTTCGCGAGCACCGCCACATGATCGAAACCGCTAATCATGGCAACACTCCTTCATCGAAACAGGCCTCTTCATGGAAACAGGCCTCGCGTATTCTTGGCGGCGCGGACCTTTTCGACGCCGATCGCCATCGCGGCGGTGCGGTGCGAGATATTGTCGGACTTGGCGCGCGCCAGCATCTGCTCGAAGGCGCGATCGAGGATATGATATTCGCGTCGCATCACTTCTTCTTCCTCCCAGAACAATTGCTGCAGATCCTGCACCCATTCGAAATAGCTGACCACGACGCCGCCGGAATTGCAGAGAATGTCGGGAATCAGGAAAATTTCGTCGCGCCGCTTGTCGAGCACGAGATCGGCGTCCGGCGTGGTCGGGCCGTTGGCGCCTTCGGCCAGGACACGGCATTTCAGGTTTTCCGCGACCCTGGCGTCGATCACCCGCTCCATCGCCGCCGGCACCAGCACGTCGCAGGCCAGTGTCAGGATTTGCGCGGGATCGAATTGCTGCTGGCTGGAGAAGCCGGCGATGCTGCCGTGCGTGCCAGCATGCCGCATCAAGGCGGGGATATCAAGTCCGGCCGGATCGTGCAGCGCGCCGGTGTGGTCGCTGACCGCTGTCACCTTGAGGCCGAACTGGTGCAGTCCGAGCGCGGCATAGGAGCCGACATTGCCAAAACCTTGCACTACGGCGGTGGCGTTGTTGGTGTCGATCGACATTTCCTTCATCACGCGTTTGGCCAGATAGGCGACGCCGCGGCCGGTGGCCTCGCGCCGGCCGAGCGTGCCGCCGGAGGCGACCGGTTTTCCCGTGACGATCTCGGTGACGGTGCGGCCCTGGTACATCGAATAGGTATCCATGAACCAGGCCATCACCTGCTCGTTGGTGCCCATGTCCGGCGCCATCACGTCGGTATGCGGACCAACGAACGGGATCATCTCCTGCATGTAGCGCCGCGACAGCGCCTCCAGCTCGCGCTTCGAAATGGTCGAGAGATCGACATTGACGCCGCCTTTGGCGCCGCCGTAGGGCAGCCCCACCAGCGCGCATTTCCAGCTCATCCAGATCGCCAGCGCGGCGACTTCGCCGATGTCGACGCTGGGCGCAAAGCGGGTGCCACCCTTGGTCGGGCCAAGCGTGAGGTGATGCTGGACGCGATAGCCCTCGAACACCGCGATCGAGCCGTCATCGCGGTGGATCGGGCACGACACCGTGATGGCGCGCTTCGGCAGCAAAAGCCGGTCGCGCTCGTCCATCGGGATTTCCAGATGATTCGCGATGACGCCGAACTGGTTCACCGCCATATCGAACACCGGACCGGAATAAACCGTCATCGTTCCCTCCACTTTTGTCTCGACGCCAGGAACCCAAAACAGGCACGGGCCGTTAGACCCTCCGCACCAAGGGGCCGGATATGGTCGTAGTCCCGCTACAAGCTTATCTCAAGCGATCAGCGTGCGTTGCCAATAATTTTAGCGATGATCCGCAATAACCAGTGCTAATGTATCCGCGTCCGGGACCACCCATCAGCCATCACGGAAATCGAATGCAGGCGCTCTTCATCGGACAGACCTATATCGACGTCACCTTCATCACCGATCACATGCCGACCGGCGACGAGAAGCATGTCGCCTCGGCGTACGCAGTTTCGTTCGGCGGCAACGCGGTCACCGCGGCGTTTTGCTGCGCCAAGCTCGGGATCGTGCCGGACCTGATCGCCACCGTCGCCAATGACTGGCTCGGCCGCATGTTTCAGGACATGAGCGCGAAGTACGGCATCTCGATCCATCCGCGCAAGGTCAACACTTCTTCGCTGTCCTTTATCATGCCCAAGGACGGCAAGCGCGCGATCGTGCGCTGTCGCGACGACGAACACATCCATCCATTCCCGGTGCTGAACCTGAAAGGCTGCCGCGCGCTGCATATCGACGGCCACCAGCCCGATGCCGCGATCCACTACGCAAGGCTTTGCCGCGAGGACGGCATCCTGACCTCGCTGGACGGCGGCGGCCTGCGCACCAACACGCATGAGCTCCTGGAATTCATCGACGTCGCCATCGTGGCCGAGCGACTATGCGAACAGATGGACCTGACGCCGGAACGGATGCTGGATTATCTCAAGGGCCGGGGTTGCCGGGTCGGCGGCGTTACCATGGGCGAGCGTGGCCTGCTCTGGTATGACGAGACCGGCGTGGTTCGTTCGCTGCCGGCGCTGCCGATCGCGCGCGAGCGCGTGATCGACACCAACGGCGCCGGCGACGTATTTCACGGCGCCTACGTATTTTCCTATCTCAACAATCCCGGCAAGGGCTGGCAGGACCATTTTGAATTCGCCCGCGCGGCATCAACCTACAAGATCCAGCGCCTCGGCAACGAGGCGGGATTGCCGACGCTGGCCGACATCGACGCGGTGAAGCAGGAGTATCAGGTCAGCCGCAAGAAGGAGTTTTGGGATTAAGCTGTTTTAATCAGGCTCGTTGGTATCGGGCGTTTTTTGGAATTGGGTATGGGACGGGTCTTCGTCGCGGGCAGCATCAATATGGACGTGGTGGCGACCGCCGATCGCCATCCGAAAATCGGCGAGACCATCGCAGGCCGCGAGGTGCTGTACTTCCCGGGCGGCAAGGGCGCCAACCAGGCGGTAGCGGCGGCAAAGCTCGGCGCGCCGACGACACTGATCGGACGGCTCGGCAGGGATTCCTTTGGCCGCGAATTGATGACGTTCCTCGCCGCGCAAGGCATCGACCTCAGCTTCGTGCGGGAAAGCGATGCGCATACCGGCACCGCCATCATCACGCTCGCCAATGCCGACAACACCATCGTCGTGATCCCGGGCGCCAACGGGCTGGTGACGCCGGCGGATGTCGGCGCGGTCCCGCTGACAAACGGCGATGTTGCGGTCAGCCAATTCGAGATTCCCCTGCCTACCATCGCTGCCTTCTTCACCGGCGCACGAGCTTCAGGCGCGACCACCATCCTCAATCCAGCGCCCGCGATCACGTTCGGCCCCGAGTTGCTCGATCTCGTCGATATATTGATCCTCAACGAAAGCGAACTTGCTCTGCTCGCGGGGACCGCGCTTCGCGACGGCGACGATGCCGCGCGCTTCATCGACGCCGCGCAGGTTTTGCACGGCGACGGCAAGCGGATCATCTGCGTGACCCTCGGCAAACGCGGAGTGCTGGCGCTGGTCGATGGCAAGCCGATGATGATCGAAGGCCGCCCGGTCAAGGCCGTCGACACCACCGGCGCCGGCGACTGCTTTGTCGGCGCGGTGGCCGCAGAGCTTGCTGCCAACAAATCGATCAGCGATGCCCTGAATTACGCCAACCGCGCCGCCTCGATCTGCGTGCAGCGGATGGGCGCCGCGCCATCGATGCCAACTGCGGCGGAGGTCGAGAAATCCTAGGCCAGCGCCGCCTTGAGATCAAAGCCCGCGTCGGCGGCCTGCTCGGGCGTGATCGAGCGGTTCGCCGCCAGCAGCCGCCGGCCGAACATGTGATCGCCGGCGCGGTTGATGGATTCGATGCCGAGCAGCGTGTTGCCCTTGTAGCAGAACGCCGAGAACGCGCCCTGCCCGCGATCGCCGCGCACCACCACGCGGTCGTAGCTGGTGGTGAGCCCCGCGATCTGCAGCTTGTCGGGGCCCTGGTCGCTCCAGAACCAGGGCAAGCCGTCATAGGGTTTTGCCTTGCCGGTCAGCCGCGCCGCGACGCAGTGCGCATGGTCGGTGGCGTTCTGCACCGACTCCAGCCGCAGCGGCGCGCCGAAACGCTGGCTTGAAAACAGCGCGCAGTCGCCGATCGCGGAGATATCGGGATCGGCGGTGAGCAAATGTTCGTTGACGATGATGCCCGCCGCGACCGGCAGGCCGGCTTCGGCTGCAAGTTCGACATTGGGCAATACGCCGACGCCGACCACGACCAGATCGGCCGGGATGTGCCGTCCATCGCTGAGGCTGACGCCGGTCACTTTTGCGCCGTCACTCTCGATGCTGGTGGCCTGTATGCCGAGATGCAGCCGGATGCCCGCGGCGCTGTGCCTTTCCTGGAAGAATTCCGAAATTTCCGCGGTCACCGCCCGGGCCATCACGCGGGTGCCGAGTTCGAGCACGTCGACTTCGAGGCCTTTTGCCCGCGCGGTGGCGGCGAATTCGAGGCCGATGAAGCCCGCGCCGATCACCACGACGCGCTGACCTTGCGAAAGCCGCTGCCGCAGCGCCTCGCTGTCGTCCAGGATGCGGAGATAGCGCACGGCTTCTAGGTTGGCGTTGGGGACGTCGAGCAGGCGATTGCGCGCGCCGGTCGCCAGCACGAGATGGCCGTAGCCGAGCGAGGCGCCGGAGGCGAACATGAGCCTGTGGTTGCCGCGATCGATGGCGACGGCGCGATCGGCGATCAGGCCGATGTTCTGGTCGCGGTAGAATTTTTCCGGGCGGAACATCAGGCTGTCGGGCGCGCCACGGCCTTTCAGGTAGGCCTTGGACAAAGGCGGCCGCTGATACGGCAGATGCGCCTCGTCGTTGAGCACGTCAATGGCCTCATTAAAGCCGTGCTGCCGCAACGAGGCCGCGACCTGAAAACCGGCGTGGCCGGCGCCGACGATAACAACCGAATTTTCCGCCATACGTCAGGCTGCCTTGAGGCGAAGCGGCAGGATATCGAGCCCGCGCAGCGTGTTGTTCAGCCGCCGCGTCGGCTCGCCGTTCAATTCGATCGTGGCTACGCGCTTGGTCAGCGCACCAAAAATCGCCTCGCTCTCGAGCCGCGCCACGGCCTGTCCGACGCAGCCGTGAATGCCGGTGCCGAAGGTCATGTGGCCCGCGGCGCGGCGGCGAACATCGAACACATCCGGCCGGTCCCAGCGGCGCGGGTCGCGATTGGCGGCGGCGAGGAACAACAGCACCTTTTCGCCCTCGCCCAGTTGCACGCCGCCGACGTCGACGGCCCTGGTCGTGGTGCGGAAGAACGTCTGCACCGGCGCCTCGAAACGCAGCACTTCCTCAAAGGACCCACGGATCAGGTTCGGATTTTCGCGCAACGCCGTCCATTCCTCCGGATTGCCGGCAAAACAATAGAGCGCGTTGCCAAGCCCGTAGACCGTGGTGTCGATGCCGGCCGACAGGAACGAGCGCACCAGCATGCCCGCTTCGGCCTCCGACAACTCGCCGGCATCCACCGCGTGAAAAATCTTGATGCCCAGTCCATCCGGCGCCAGCGCGGCGCGGCTGCATTTCGACATGATCCATTCGCGAACCGGGCCGGCGTTGGCCATCGCCTTGTCGAACAGATCGTTGCGCGGGCCAAAGGAGTTGAACACCATGGTGCCGTAGGGCGTCAGATTTTCGCGGCCATCCTCTGCGAGGCCTACCGCATCCGGAAATACCTTCAACGGATAGTGCTCGGCCAGGTCGGCGACGCCGTCGAACTCGCGCTGTTCGACCAGGCGATCGACCAGCACCTCGGCTTCGTGCGCAAAAGTCTCGCGCAGGATGTTGATCGCGGCCGGCGACAGGATGCGCGTCAAGACGGCGCGAGTGCGGGTGTGCAGCGGCGGATCGGCCTCCAGGATGATGCTCGGCGGACGCCACGGCGGCTCTTTTCGGAAATCGCTCAGGCCGACGCCGGCGCCCGAGCAATAGGTTTCCCAGTCGGTCAGCGCGTCGCGGACTTCCTGATGCCGCGCCATCGCCCATATGCCGTAATGTTGGAGCCAGACCACCGGCCCCGCCTCCCGCATCGCCTCGTGATGCGGATAGGGATCATTCAGAAACGCATGCGAAAACGGGTCGATGTCGATCACCGGCCGGCTCAATGTCGCCTGCTCGCTTGCCATACCGCCGCTCCCTGCCCCGTCGCCTTGAGGAACATGTTTTCCGTATTTTGCAGACTTCGCCGGGGATTGTCACCACTTCCCTTCTGTTATTTAAATGCCGGCCAGCCCGTTCCGATCAGAGGTTTCCACCATGGCTGTCACCGCTTCCCATCCCGACGATCCGGCGCTGCTGTCGGTGGACGGCGCGATCGCGACCATCACGCTGAACCGGCCGGCGGCCTTCAACGCGATCGACCTCTCGATCGCCAAAAAGCTGGAGCAGCTCGGCGCCGAGGTCGAGGCGTCGGACGAAATCAGGGTGCTGGTGATCGAAGGCAATGGCCGGGCGTTTTGCGGCGGCGGCGATTTGCAGACCATTGGCGCGGCCTCCGCCAGCGACACCGTGGCGCCGGTCGTCAGCGAGATGCTGCATCATTATCACGCCTTCATCACCACGCTGCGGCGAATGCCCAAGATCGTGGTCTCGAGCGTGCACGGTTCGGCGGCCGGCGCCGGACTTTCGCTGGCCTTCATCGCGGACCTCTGTATCGCGGCGGAGGACGCCAAGTTCGCCCCGGCCTATGCCAAGCTCGGCGTCTCGCCCGATGGCGGCGGAACCGTCGGCGTGGTCGCCAGCGTCGGCCCTCGCCGCGCGCTGCAGATCTATCTTGCCGAAGACAGCTTTTCCGCCAAGCAGGCCCATGACTGGGGTCTGGTCGCCAAAATCGCGCCCGCCGCCGGATTGAAGGCCGCGACCCGCGAATTGGCTACTCGCCTCGCGCAAAACGCGCCGGCCGCGCTTGCCGCCACCAAGGCGCTGATCCATCGCGCTCACATGACGCCGATCGAGCAGCAGCTCGACGCCGAACGCGACGCCATCATCGACTGCATGCACACCGACGAATTCCGCGCCGCGGTGAAGAAGTTCACCAGCAAGGGAAAGTAATCTCGGCGCCGGCACTTATGGCGGGCAAATATATCCCGTCCCCGACGGCGACTTGAAGCAGCCGACCGATTCCGGAATCACGTGCTTGGGCAACCACAGCACCACGCTCGGAAAATAGATCGTGAAGCAGATCGTCACCAGGAACACCACATAGATCGGCAACGCCGCGCGCAGCGCCTTGCCAAAACTGACGCCGACGAATTTGGACGCCATCAGCAACACCAGCCCGTAAGGCGGCGTGATCAGGCCGAACGCCAGCGTCGCGATCAGCACCACGCCCATATGCACGCCGTTGATGTCGCCGGCCTGGGTCAGCGCATTCACCAGCGGCATGAAGATGATGATGGTCGGCACCGGCTCGATGAAGTCGCCGACCACCGTGAACAGCAACACCATCAAGAGCATGATCAGATGCGGGTCGTTGCCGGCAATCCCGGTGATGAAGTCCGCGATCACGATGGCGCCGCGCAGATAGGCCAGCATCCAGCCGAACGCGTTCGCCGCACCGATGGTGATCAGTGGCAGCGAGAAGATCAGTCCGGCGAGGCAAAAGTCATAGGGGATCTTGCGCAGATGCCCGCGGTTGAGCGCGGGAATCACCACGGCGATGATCCAGGCCACCGCGACCACGCCGGCCTCGGTCGGCGTGAACCAGCCCGTCAAAATGCCGCCGAGCAGGATCACCGGGATCATCAGCGGCAGGATCGCGTCGCCGGTGGCAAACACCACCTGACGGAACGGCGCGCGCGGCTTGCGCATGCCGGACGGCCCGAAGAAATAGCAGTAGATCATCAGGCCGAAGCCGATCATGAACCCGGGCACCACGCCCGCCATGAACAGGCCGGCGATCGAGACGTTGCCGACCGCGCCGTAGACCACGGCGGTGATGCTCGGCGGCACCAGCGCCGCGATCGTCGAGGCGGAAGCGATGATCGCGGCGATGAAGGCCGGGCTGTAGCCTTCGCGCTTCATCGGACCGCCCAGCGCGCGGCTCATCACCGCGACGTCGGCGGTGGTCGATCCCGACATTTCCGAGAAGAACATGCTGAACACGACGACGACCTGCGACAGCCCGCCCCTGATATGGCCGACCAGCGACAGCGACAAATTGGCTATTCGCACGACCACGTTGGCCGAACTCATCAGCTCCCCGACCAGCAGGAAGAACGGGATTGCCAGCAACGCCTCGGAGTCGACGCCGTCGAAAATCTTCTGCACGATGGCCGCCAGCGAAACGTCGGTCAGGGCCGCTGCGACGAAAACGCCCGCCATCAGCGAGAACGGCACGGGCACGCCGAGATAACCGAAGAACAGGAAGCAGAACGACATCAGCCCGAGAATGACGGGTGCGCTCACGGCCGCGCCTCTTGCGGGCCGCCGACATCGACCACTGGAATCGCAAGGTCCTCATCCGGCGGCTCGGGATGATCAAAGCCGTTGCGGACGCCGTTCACCAACTGCTCGACGGTGAACAGCGCCACCAGAATGCCGGACAGCGGGATTACCGCATACAACGAGGCGATCGGGGTGCCCGACGGCAGCCGAAAACTGCCAAAACCTCTGACATAGTTGATGTAGCCGAACCAGATCAGGCACAGCGCCACGCCGAGCACCACCAGCCGGATCAGGATTTCGACGACCAGCCGCGGCGTACCGTGCAGCGCTTCGGAGATCGCGGTGAGATAAAGGTGGTCGTTGCGGCGGGTCGCGACCGCGGCGCCGATGAAGATCGCGTAGATGAACAACGTCGAGGTGACTTCCTGCAGCCACAGCCAGGGATGACCGATGGTGCGGGTGACGATATCGAACATGACCGACAGCGAAAAGCCGAAGCACAGCACGCCACAGACGATCATCAGCGCCAGTTCGAGCCGGTCGAGCCACCGCCATTTCAGATGATGCTGCCGCTGCAGCACCAGTTTGTCGGCGATGGTCATCGTCAGGCGCTCCGTCGTCGGGCGTCAGAGCCCCGTCATTCCGGTAAACAGCGGCATGACGGCGGATGACCCGTTAGTTGATCGACCGGATCAGGGTCTTGACCTTGTCGGCATGCGGGCCGAGCTCCTTGGCGAGCTTGTCGAGATAGGGATCGGCGATGTTCTGGAAGCCGGATTTGTCGACGTCCTTGACGATCTTGACGCCCATTTTCTCGAGCTTGGCAGCCGCGGAATGCTCCAGATCGAATGCCCGCTTCGGCTCCTGCAGGCTGACGTCCCTGGCCGCTTCCAGCACCCACTGCTTCTGATCGGGACTGAGGCTCTGCCAGAGCTTGTCGCTGATCCAGACGATCGCGTTGTTGGCTTCATGCTCGGTGATCGACAGCACCGGCGCCACTTCATAATGCTTGTTGATCAGGTAGACGTTGAGGCCGTTCTCGCCGAAATCCACCACGCCGGTCTGCAGCGAGGTGTAGACGCTGCCGAACGGCATATGCACGGTTTGCGCGCCATAGGCGGCGAACATGGTGTCTTCGGTCGCGGTGGCCTGGACGCGGACCTTGTAACCCTTGAGATCCTCGACCTTGTGCACTTCCTTCTTGCCGTACATGTCGCGAAAACCCTGGCTGCCCAAACCGATCGCATGGATGCCCTGCACGGTGCCGTCGATCATGTCGCGGATCGCCTCGAACACCTTGGGATCGGCCAGCGCCTTGACGATGTGATCCTCGGAGCGGAACAGATAATGCAAAGACATCACGCCGGCCTGCGGCGAGATCGTCGAGGTGTTGGCGGAGGAAACGATCGCGAAATCGATATCGCCCGAGCGCACCAGTTGCAGGATTTGCGGCTCCTGTCCGAGCTGCGCGCCCGGATACTGGTCGACCAGCATGGTGCCCTTGCTCAGCTCCTTGAGCTTGGCGGAAAAGATGTCATAGGCGACGCTGTAGCCGGAATTGAGCTGTTGATCGTGGGCGAAGCGATAATGCTTGACCTCCTGGGCGTTTGCGCCGGCGGCAAAGGCAATCGAGATCGCGGCTATCAGGCCGCCGATCGTTCTGGCTGGATAATTCACGGCTTCCCCCTGGTTTTGATTTTGCCAATCATCCCATCGGGGTCGCGATATTGTCAATCGGACATCCGGCGAGCAAGCCTCAGTTGATCGCCCGGATCAGGTTCTTGATCTTCTCGGCGTGCGGGCCGAGCTCCTTGGACAGTTTGTCGAGGTAGGGATCGGCGATCGCGGTAAAGCCCGACTTGTCGACGTCGGCGACCACCTTCACCCCGATCGATTTCAGCTTCTCCAGCGATTGGTGCTCGAGCTCGATCGCCCTCGCCGGCTGCTTCCTGTTGACCTCGTCGGCCGCGGCCTGCACCCATCCCTGCTGTTCCGGCGTCAGGCTGTTCCAGAGCTTGTCGCTGACCCAGACCAGGCTGTTATTGGCCTCGTGTTCGGTCATCGAGAGCACGGGGGCTACTTCGTAATGCTTGTTGGCAAGATAGACGTTGACGCCGTTCTCGGCGACGTCGACCACGCCGGTCTGCAACGAGGTATAGACGCTGCCGAACGGCATGTGCACGATCTGGGCGCCATAGGCCGGAAACATCGTGTCCTCGGTGGGAGTGGCCTGCACCCGCACCTTGAGGCCCTTCATGTCACCCACGTTGTGGATTTCGCGCTTCGAATACATGTTGCGCAGGCCGAGCGTCGACAGCGCGATGACATGCGTGCCCTGAACGGTTTCCGCGATCATCGCCTTGACCGCCTTCGACACTTCAGGATCGGCGATCGCCTTGATCAGATGGGCCTCGGAACGGAACAAGAAGTGCATCGACATCACGCCGGCCTGCGGCGACAGCGTCGCGGCGTTGGCGGATGACGAGATGCAGAATTCGACGTCGCCGGATTTCACCAGTTGCAGGACCTGCGGCTCCTGGCCGAGCTGGGCGCCGGGATACTGGTCGATCAGCATGGTGCCCTTGCTCAACTCCTTGAGCTTGTCGGCAAAGATGTCGCCGAGGATTCCGTAGCCGGTCGTCTTCGGCTGGTCGTAGGCGAAGCGATAATGCTTGACGTCCTGCGCGTGGGCGCCGGCGGCCGCGATGGCCCATGCAGCGACCGCGGCGCCGAGAATGGTTCTCAGCCTTTCCATTGTCTCCCCCTCTGCGATGTTTTTCTTTGATCATCCCATCCGGGTTGTTTGATTGTCAATCAAACAGGGGCACAACGCATCTGCGAGATGGAGCCCGCCGAGGACAAAACCGTCACGCTAACCCTTGCCCTCCCCGCGCATAAAGTCGAAGTCACAGCCTTCGTCGGCCTGCAAAATGGTCTCGTTGAACAGATGCGCGTAACCGCGTTTGGCCCAGTCCGGCGTCGTCATCGGCTTCATCGCTGCGCGGCGCTTTTCCAGTTCTGCGGCATCGACCAGAAGATCGATGCTGCGCTTCGCCACATCGAGCCGGATCATGTCGCCGTTCCTGACCAGCGCCAAGGGACCGCCGACCGCCGATTCCGGCGTGATGTGCAGCACGATGGTGCCGAACGCCGTTCCGCTCATCCGTGCGTCGGAAATCCGCACCATGTCCTTGACGCCCGCGCGCGCCAGTTTCATCGGGATCGGCAGATAACCGGCCTCGGGCATGCCGGGCGCGCCCTTGGGGCCGGCATTGCGCAGCACCAGCACGTCATCGGCCGTGACATCGAGCGCGGGATCGTCAACCCGCAACGTCATGTCCTCGACGGAATCGAACACCACCGCGCGCCCGGTATGCTGCAACAGCTTTGGGCTGGCCGCCGAGTGCTTGATCACCGCGCCGCGTGGCGCGAGATTGCCGTGCAGCACCGCCATCGCGCCTTCCGGCTTGATCGGGCTCGTGCGCGGCCGGATCGCGTCCTGGCCTGGCACTTCCTCCGCGCCTGCGACGACGTCGCGCAGCGTCTGCCCGGCGATGGTCCTGGCGTCGAGATCGAGGATATCGCCAAGCTGCTGCATCAGTTTCGGCACGCCGCCGGCGTGATGGAAATGCTCCATGTAATGCGCGCCCGACGGCTTCAGGTCGATCAGGACAGGCACTTCGCGGCCAAGCCTGTCGAAGGCTTCGAGATCGATGCGGTGCTTGGTGCGGTTGGCGATCGCGGTGAGATGGATCAGGCCGTTGGTCGAGCCGCCGATCGCCTGCAGCACGATCTGCGCATTCCTGAACGAGGACTGCGTCAGCAACTCGCTCGGCTTCGGGCCTTTTGCCACCGCCATCGCGGCGGCGACCTTGCCGCTGGCTTCCGCCAAGCGAAAGCGCTCCGCGTGCGGCGCCGGAATGGTCGCGCTCATCGGCAGCGACAGGCCCATCGCCTCGGTGATGCAGGCCATGGTGGACGCGGTGCCCATCACCATGCAGGTGCCGACCGACGGCGCGAGCCGGCCGTTGACCGCCTCGATCTCGACCTCGTCGATCTCGCCGGCGCGGAATTTTCCCCACTGCCGCCGGCAATCGGTGCAGGCGCCGAGCACTTCACCCTTGTGATGCCCGACCACCATCGGTCCGACCGGAATCACGACGGTCGGCAGATCGGCGCTGATCGCTGCCATGATCTGCGCCGGCAGGGTCTTGTCGCAGCCGCCGATCACCACCACCGCGTCCATCGGCTGGGCGCGGATCATCTCCTCGGTATCCATCGCCATCAGATTGCGCAGGTACATCGAGGTCGGGTGCGCGAAGCTTTCAGCGATCGAGATGGTCGGAAACACCATCGGCATCGCGCCGGTCAGCATCACGCCGCGCTTTACGGCTTCGATGATCTGCGGCACGTTGCCATGGCAGGGATTGTAGTCGCTGTAGGTGTTGGTGATGCCGACGATCGGCCGGTTCAGCGCGTCGTCGGAATAGCCCATCGCCTTGATGAAAGCCTTGCGCAGGAACAGCGAAAAACCCGCATCGCCGTAACTCGTCAAACCCTTGCGCAATCCGTCAGCCATACCATTCGTCCCTATCGTTTTGTCACTTC